>ULNP01061271.1_pt1 | contig 52678 bp, 55 predicted proteins | sample 1951941 | NCBI WGS metagenome assembly ULNP01 (sample SAMEA4835579, study PRJEB28245) | human gut metagenome | biome: gut microbiome; material: fecal sample | place: Denmark | collected 2008
TAACGAATGGTTTGTTTGCCAGAATCATCGGCAAAATTAGTGCACTTACCATTCTGCAATACGTAAACTTCATCAACAACAAGCCCATTGGCAGAATTAAGTATGCACTAAATTAATTCCGCCAACGGGTAGTCCATAATATATAAGTGCCAATATTGGCAAAAAAATAATATAATCCTTGCATGGACGGATTATAGTCATTACCTTTGTATTGTAAAAAAATGCCAATATTGGCAGAAATTTAATGTGATGATGGAAATAAAAAGAGACAGATATCTTCAGCAACTGATAGAAAGCCGTCAAGATGGTTTTATCAAGGTAGTGACAGGAATCCGCAGATGCGGCAAGTCATACCTGCTGAATGTTTTATTCTACCACTATTTGTTGGAAAATGGAATTGCAGATGATCACATTATCCGGATTGACCTTGAAGATCGGATGAACAAGGATTTAAGGAATCCGGATATGATGCTTCACTATGTTCACGACAGAATCAAGGACAAGGAACTTTACTATATCATTATTGATGAGGTACAGCTGATGGATGAATTTGTCGATGTATTGAACAGTTTCCGCCATATCGAAAATGCCGATACGTATGTAACAGGAAGCAATTCCCATTTCCTGTCATCCGATATTCCAACGGAGTTTAGAGGCCGGGGAGAGACGATTCATGTAAATCCTCTGTCTTTTTCTGAATTTTATTTGGCTAAAGGTGGAGACAAACAAGATGCGTGGCGCGAATACTTCACCTACGGTGGTTTACCTCTTGTCCAGTCATTTGAAACCGAACAAAAGAAGATAAACTATCTGAAAAATCTATTTGAGACTGTTTATTTGGCAGATATTATCGAGAGGCACAAAATCAAGAATGAGAATGAAATGCGTGAATTACTTCTCATTATGGCATCATCTATAGGTGCTCCATGCAACCCTACAAAATTGTCGAATACTTTCAAAAGTTTGAAAAATGTGAAAATTGGCAGTCAAACTATTTCCAAATATCTGAACTACTTGTCAGAATCGTTCCTCTTGAATAGGGCTGTACGTTACGACGTTAAAGGAAAGAAGTACATCAATACGCTTTCCAAGTATTATTTTACGGACATTGGCTTAAGAAATGCCATTCTTGATATGCGCCAACAAGAGGAAACGCATATCATGGAAAACATCATTTACAATGAATTGATTGTCCGTGGTTATAGTGTCGATGTTGGAATGGTGGAGATAAAGAAGCCGGATAAGGACGGGAAGTGGACTCGCATCCACCTTGAAGTGGATTTTATAGCGACTCTTGGCAGCAAGAAGTACTATATACAGTCGGCATTGTCTATACCGGATAGAGAGAAAGAAATACAGGAATCCCGTTCGTTGACGAATATCAATGATTCATTCAAGAAAATCATTGTTGTCAAAGATCACATTATGCCTCGCCGAAATGAGGAAGGGATTCTCACAGTCGGGTTATTTGATTTCTTACTCAAAGAAGATAGTTTAGATATATAAACACATAAGTGTCGTCAATAATAAAAGTCAATCAGAAAAATATAGTAAAATATTGTCGATGAAGACCATTCTTGAACTTTCGCATATAAAAGCAAGACAGTATTTCTTGGAATCGCAAAACTATTGTAATATGCAGTTTCCCAAATACATAGATTTTAAGCCCGTGATAGAATATGTCCAAAATTCTGTCGGAAATAAAGAATTGAGAGACATTCTAAAAGATCCTAAGAGAATGCCTTCTGATTATGAAAACGTAAATCATAAGATGTTAGTCAAGAAGGATGCACAGTATTCATATAGGCCTATTCAGTTAATTAATCCATACCTTTATTATCTGCTTGTCAAGGCTATGACAAATAAGAGTAGTTGGAAGGAGATAAAAGATCGCTTTGCTGAGCTGAAAGTACCAAACATAGAAGTTGCGAGTATTCCTAAAGTTAAAGGAGACACAGACAAATCACATATGTCAGCATCAGTAAGTTCTTGGTGGGAAAATGTTGAACAAAGAAGCCTTGAGTTAGCTTTGTCTTATAGATATATGTTTGTTACCGATATTACGAATTGTTACTGTGCTATATATACTCATACCATTGCGTGGGCATTGATGGGAAAAGAACAAGCTAAAGAAAAACGCAATAAGTCAGGACTATTGGGAAATATTATTGACAACTATATGCAAGGTATGCAATATGGTCAAACAAATGGTATACCTCAGGGAAGTACGTTATCTGACTTTATTGCAGAAATAGTACTTGCGTATGCAGATAAGCTACTTAGCGAAAGACTAAATACAAATGGAATATCTAACTATCATATAGTAAGATACCGAGATGACTATCGTATTTTTTGCAATTCAAAAGAGGATACAGAACGAATAGCATTCTTTCTTCAAGAAGTTCTTGCAGAACTCAATTTTCAATTGAATGGGAAAAAGACATATCTGACAGAAGATGTCATCAGTGATTCTATAAAACCTGATAAGAAAGCATATATTTCAGAAGGTCCAATTTATAGGAAAACGCAGAAAAGGATATACTCTACAATGTCCAATCTTCAGCAGGAGGCTCTTTTTATATACCAATTTTCCAAAAAACATCCAAACAGCGGTACACTAATAAAACTTTTAACAACTTTTGCCCAAAGATTGAACAAAAAAATTGCGATTTGTGGCGATTACCTTGTGATGATATCAATTTTCACAGAAATAGCACTATATAGTCCGAAAACGTACAAGGTAATTCTTTCTATCATCAGTAAACTCCTTAGTAAAATTCCTTCGACAGATGAAAGAGAGCGAATTGTTAATAATGTTTATGCGAAGTTTCAGAGGTTTCCGAATATTGGCGAAATTCAAATATGGATTCAACGTATAGCATTTAATTTGCCTCACCCTGTTACATATACTGAAAATATATGTAAAATCGTAAATGGTGAGACTGGCGTTAATTTATGGAATAATGATTGGGTAGATGAACCTTATAAGGGTGCGTTTCCTCAATATAAAATTTGCACTGAATGGGTAAGGGATAGTTACACTCCAGTAATAGACATTGATGAAATTAGTTTGTTCAACATTTATTGATAACACTTATATATATTGACAGTTATGGAACTAAGATATTGCTTAAACCAAGGTATATTGGAACGTATTTCAAAAATACTAGGAGATACATCGAATGGACTTACTGGATCTGAAATATCTTATTTCCTTCAGCAGTGTAATATTAAAGATGTGACTCCTGAAATAACGAAATGGAAAAGGCTTTACAGTGCACTTGCATCCGTTCAGAACTTTGATAAATGTTCAAACAAAATATTGAGATTCATCCAAATTGTATTGAACCCTGCGCGTTTTACAGATAATCAAATTTTTGAGACAAAAAGAAAGGCGATTAATGAATGCCTATCTTATGTAGGTTATGAATTACAATCAAACGGCCGTTTTAGGGTCGTTACTACTGCAAAAACTATTAGTGAAGCCCAACAACGTGCAAATGACCTTTTAGTAAATCTTCAGATGAGGAATGCACATCAAGAAATATTCAAATATTGCACAACAGAACTAGTTGATAAGAACTACTTTCATGCTGTATTTGAAGCTTGCAAAGGGTTATTTGCAAGAATACGGCAACTGTCATTAATTAATACTGATGGAATACGGTTAGTGGAATATGTGTTTAATCATCCTATATTGGTAATCAATTCGTATAAATCCAAACAGGAAAAAGATGAACAGAAAGGTTTCGAGGCAATCTTAGAAGGTTTGTGCAATATGTTTAGGAATCCAGAAGCTCATCAACCAAAAATTGAGTGGCCAGTGAGTGAACAAGATGCTTTAGAAATTTTGTCTTTGATTTCTTACTGTCATAGGAGATTAGATAATGCCAAAAGAGTTGAATAATACTTAAAAATCAAAGGCAGGCCGATATCACATCGACATGCCTTCTGAAACTATGACAGCAAAAAGAAACAATTAAACGAATTCATCTATATCGAATGCCTCTGTCTTATTTTTTGTATTATCCATTTCTGAAATTTGCGAGTCATCACAAAGCATACTATCAATAAGATTTCCTATCTTCTTTTTGATAGCGTCTTCATTCCGCATAATTCTGATGACTTCTTCTTCAGATAGACAGATGCGTGGGGCACGAACTGCAGGATTTCTTTTTATGCCAAAAGATTCTGCTTCTGACTGCGGTACTGCTTGTTGTTTTTTGTCCTTCATATTCGATTCCATATTTACATGTATTTATTCCAATCAATTCCAATCTGTTCCAAAGACTGTTTTGATGTCTCTTTTCCATTTGGCATATTTTCTTTGAGCAGTTTTTCCAATTGGCTTTGAGTACTCAGTTCGGTTGAAAAAAAACTGAACAGGTCTGTATCCTGAAGTTGGTACAGGGTTTCGGCAGCATTTCGGATTTTCTTTCTGTCATCCGTTCCCGAAATAAGCACATCAGCGACATTGTTCAGTTCTTCAAAAGTCAATGCCCTTGAAAAATCCGGGTCAGGAACGCACCCGTCATTTGACATGAGTTCCCGTTTTTCTGATTCAGTCAGTCCTTTTTTGGGAGTAAAGTCATCAATCACGTCATCCGTATTTATATCCTTATCCTCCTCTATGGGTTCCTTTTTCATAGGTTCAGAACGTGTGGGAGTTTTTCTCGCCACTTCCGGGTCTTCAAGATAGACTATCTTCGTCTTGCCGATTACTTCATTGTACTCGTCCAGGGGATTCGGCTGCGTTTCGGTTTTCTTTTCATGCCCGACTTTTAGGATATCGTTCTCCGCTTGTGCGATCCATGCTTCAGCCTTGTCCAGTCTTGCCCTATACCGGGCTTTCCTTGCTTTTTCCACCATTCGTTTTTTACGTGATTTCCATAACCGGATACGTGCCATACGCATATAACGAAGCTGATTGTCCCAGAATTTATAAACTTTCGGACTGAATATAAACATCCATACCTTATATAATATATAGGTTGCCGACATGGCTTTTACTGAAAAATAAATTAATGTTGTTTCCATGACTATTGAATTTTAGGGGGTGAAAAACGGTCTTTATACATTCGGGTGATTTCCTCGATGTTGAGTTCTATATGCTCGGCTATGATGTTACTGATATAGCTCGCGATACTTACTTCGGGAGCTATCACATTGAGATAATTCTTTATCTCGTCGTACAGCTTGCGGTTCAGGTACACCTGGATACGTCCGGGCATGGGGGTATTCACCAGATACTTCTGACGGAAGTTACTGTCACTTTTAGGCATATTGCAAGATTTGGAATTTTTCCGGGCAGTTTCTTTTTCCGTATCCTGCCTTTCATTGTTTCCCTCTTCCGGAACCTCAACCACTATGATATCCTCGTTCTCGATGGCATCAGGAATGTTACCGACCATATACCCCCTGATTTCCTCTTCATTTACTTTTACTATATTCTTTGCCATACCTCAATTACAGGTTAAATTTTACAATCAGTTCATTTGCCAGTTCCTGCAATCCGCTGCCTTTAAGTTGTCCTGCCGGCGGTGGAAGGAGTGAACAGCGGAAATAGGTGCGGGTCCGGGATGAGAGTTCCTTGTCATAACGGCAGAGGTCCGGAATGGCTGAATCCAGAATTTTCAGCCCCTGTTTCTTCATCAGTGCCATATAGTTGTCAAGCACTTCAGTATTGCTTCTTTTCTTTACCTTGGTCCAGAACAGGAACACGTCTTTCAAAGGAATATTCTTCCGGTTTTCCAAAAACTTCATGACGCTTTTGGCAAAGACAAAACTGCTGTCCATAACGAAATTGTCAGCGGCAATGGGGGTCAATACATAATCCACATTGAAAATGGTCTGCAACACACCGGATATGTCCATAGACCCTGGCAAATCTATGAAAACGATATCAAAATCTGCTTTTGCCGCCAACTCTCCGGCCACCTGGCGTGCATTCTCCGGCTTTGCCTGCCTGATAGGATAAATCCTGCACCCCCTAAGCCTCTGCTCTTCCAACAGCACCATGTACTTCTTGTTCTTCTCCACCATCTCCATGTCCCGTTCCCTCAGATTGAACAGGCTGCGCTGGGTGGAGTCACAATCAACGATGGCCACACTCTTATCCATCGAATAATTCAGGAGACTGGCAAGCGTTACCAGCATGGTACTTTTGCCGACCCCACCTTTCTGGTTGCTGACCGCAACGAATAACGGATTCTTCTTCATAACTGAACTTTTTTAATGGTTTATTACACTATTGTTTTACTTGTCTGTTGTTTACTTTGTGACAAGGTTTGTTAGTGATATGGTTACTTTGTGCTCACCAACCGGCAAACCGACCAACCGATAGTTATCTGCCCTAACAAAGCAAGTAAACAATCACTGCCCACCTGTTGCAACAAGTGTTTTCGCTAACCAGCAATACAACGGACAGTTACTTGACTATTGGTTTGTTTTACCGTTTATGTTGCAAATAAAAAGGTATTTTTTCATATCATCACTATGTTTCAAGGGAGGTGACGACCTGTGTCACCATATGTCATCACGTTACATATAACCCGCTATTTTACAACAGGATAAACCGCCATAACTTTGCACCGACAACGGAACGGATACCGCTGCGGAGGTTTCCCGAAGCCGAAGAATGAGGCTGAAGGTCAAAATTTAATTTGACGAAGGAAAATTCATTACCAAGCGGTAATAGCAAGTTGTGTTTTGAGGCACCCGAAATAAATTCGGGCACTCAAAACAAACTTGCCGCTCGCCTGAAGGCTCGGGAGGGATTTCCTCCAAAGTCGGAAATCCATGACGGAAGAAACAGAACAGAAAATCTCAATGCGTATGGAAGAAAACAGTAAAAGAAAGACAAGAAAAGGTGCGGGACGGAAGCCGAAAACAGACCCGGCGGTACACCGCTATGTGGTACGGCTGAACTCGGAAGAGAACGGCCACTTTGAAATCCTGTTCCAGAAATCTGGACTGAAACAGCATTCCAAGTTCATCAAAGCGATGATTTTCGGACGTGAAATGAAGGTCGTCAGAATCGACAAGGCTGCGATGGACTACTACATCAGACTTACAAATTTCTATCACCAGTTTCAGGCCATCGGCAACAACTACAACCAGACAGTGAAGGCAGTCAAGTCCAATTTCGGCGAGAAACGGGCGTTCGCCCTGCTCCGTAATCTGGAGAAGGCTACCATCGACCTGGTGGTGCTGAGCAAGCGGATCATCATGCTTACACGGGAGTTCGAGGAGGAATACCTTATAAAAAGAAAGAAGGAGGAACAGCAGAATGGTGGCTAAGATCAACAGGGGTGTATCGCTCTACGGGGCGGTCATCTACAACCAGCGTAAAGTGGACGAGGCAACCGCCCGTATCATCGCGGGCAACCGCATGATTACCGACCTCACCGGAAATCCCCACAATGTCATGCAGCAGACGCTGTGGGCTTTCGAGAGCTATCTCGCCGCCAACAGGAACACGGAGAAGCCGGTACTGCATATCTCCCTGAACCCATCGGTGGACGACCGCCTCACGGACGGGCAGTTCGCAGAACTGGCACGCGAGTATATGCAGAAGATGGGCTACGGCGACCAGCCCTACATCGTCTATCTGCACGAGGACATCGACCGCAGGCATGTCCATATTGTCTCCACCTGCGTGAAGGAGAACGGCGAAAAAATCAGTGACGCATACGAATGGAACCGTTCGATGAAAGCCTGCCGGGAACTGGAAAACAGATTCGGGCTCAAGCCTGTGGCCGACAAGCGGAACGAACTGCTGGAACCGTATCTCAAGAAGGCGGACTACCGGGACGGGGGCGTAAAACGTCAGGTCGGCAATATCCTAAAGAGCATTTTCACCGCCTACCGCTTCCAGACATTCGGGGAGTTCAGTGCCATGCTCTCATGCTTCAACATCGAGGCCAAACAGGTTCGGGGAGAATTTGAAGGCTCACCTTACAACGGCATCGTATATACCCTGACGGACGATGCGGGCATGCCGGTATGTACGCCCATCAAGTCTTCGCTCATCGGCAAGCGCTTCGGCTACGAAGGGATAGAAAAAAGGATTGCCGTCAATGTCCGTGACTTCAGAAACCGGAAGTGGCAGCCGAAAATCCATGATGCCGTCACGCTGGCCATGCACGGCTGCCGTGGAAACCGGGAAGATTTCATCCGGCTGCTCGGGGAAAAGGGCATTGATGTGGTGTTCAGGGAAAACGAGGAAGGCCGCATCTACGGCGTGACCTTCATAGACCACAGGAACCGTGAGGTATATAACGGTTCCCGTCTGGGCAAGGAGTTTTCCGCCAACGCCTTCGAACAGCTTTTTAACAGGCCGCAGGAATTTCCGGAGCCGGAATTCCCCGGACAATATACCTCCACACGGGAGAGCCTTTCCGACAACATGGAAAGCGCCATCGAGCAGACTTTCGGAATATTCAGTCCCGACATCAACGGACCGGACCCGCAGGAGGAGGCACTCGCCCGCAGACTGCAACGCAAAAAAAAGAAGAAACGCCGTTCACGCGGCATATCCTGATTGTCAATTACCAACCATCAAAATTTTTACAGTTATGCAACAAGAAGATGATTTGAGAGGACTGGCCAAGGTCATGGAGTTCATGCGTGCCATTTCCATCGTGTTTATTGTAATCCATGTCTACTGGTTCTGCTACAGCGCATTCGTGGATATGGGCATCAACATTGGAGTCGTGGACAGGATTCTGCTGAACTTCCAGAAGACGGCAGGACTGTTCAGCAACCTGCTCGTGACGAAAGTGTTCGCCTTCATATTTCTGGGACTTTCGTGTCTGGGTACGAAAGGTGTCAAGAACCAGAAGATGACGTGGCGGAAAATATACGCCGCCTTCCTCGGCGGCATTGTCTTGTTCTTCATGAACTGGTGGATGCTTGACCTGCCGTTCAGTACGACAGTGAATGCTACCGTATATACGCTGACGCTTACCACGGGCTACATTCTCCTGCTTATGTCGGGAATATGGATCAGCCGTATGCTGAAGCACAACCTTATGGAAGACGTATTCAACACCGCCAACGAAAGTTTCATGCAGGAAACAAGGCTTATGGAAAACGAGTATTCCGTAAACCTGCCCACGAAATTTGTCTATCAGGGTAAGGAATGGGACGGCTGGATCAACATCGTGAACCCGTTCCGAGCCTCTATCGTACTGGGAACACCCGGCTCCGGAAAGAGCTATGCCGTGGTGAACAACTACATCAAACAGCAGATCGAGAAATCCTTTGCCATGTATATCTACGACTACAAATTTCCGGACCTCTCGGAGATAGCCTACAACCATCTGCTCAAGCACAGACAACATTACAAGGTCAAGCCGGAATTCTACGTCATCAATTTTGACGACCCCAGACGCAGCCACCGCTGCAATCCCATCAATCCGAGATTCATGGCAGACATCAGCGATGCCTACGAAAGTGCCTATACCATAATGCTCAATTTGAACAAGACCTGGATACAGAAACAGGGTGATTTTTTCGTGGAGTCACCGATTATCCTGCTTGCCGCAATCATCTGGTATTTGCGGATTTACAAGGACGGAAAGTATTGCACGTTCCCTCATGCAATTGAATTTCTTAACAAGCCATATGCCGATATCTTCACGATTCTTACCTCTTATCCGTCCCTCGAAAACTATCTTTCCCCCTTTATGGATGCATGGCAAGGCGGAGCTCAAGACCAGCTCCAGGGCCAGATAGCAAGTGCGAAAATTCCGCTTTCGCGAATGATCTCGCCACAGCTTTACTGGGTGATGACAGGGGATGATTTTACTTTGGATCTGAACAATCCCGAACATCCAAAAATCCTCTGCGTGGGCAATAATCCGGACAGACAGAATATCTATTCGGCGGCTCTCGGCCTGTACAATTCGCGCATCGTCAAATTGGTAAACAAGAAAGGACAACTGAAAAGTTCCATCATCATTGACGAGCTTCCGACCATCTATTTCCGTGGTATCGACAACCTGATTGCGACCGCCCGAAGCAACAAGGTGGCCGTCTGTCTCGGCTTCCAGGACTTCTCGCAGCTTGCACGCGACTACGGAGACAAGGAGGCAAAGGTAATCCAAAATACAGTGGGCAATATCTTCAGCGGGCAAGTTGTAGGAGAAACGGCAAAATCACTGTCGGAACGGTTCGGCAAGATACTCCAGCAGCGGCAGTCCATATCCATCAACCGTCAGGATACTTCGACTTCCATCAACACGCAGCTTGATTCCCTGATACCCGCCTCCAAGATAGCCAATCTTTCGCAAGGTACATTCGTTGGCAGCGTGGCAGACAATTTCGGAGAAGAGATAGACCAGAAAATTTTCCATGCCCGCATCATCGTGGACAGCGCAAAGGTATCGGAAGAAATGAAAGCCTACAAGAAAATTCCTGTCATCAACGAGTTCAGGGACGCGGACGGAAACGATATCATGCAGCAGCAGATTGACCGCAACTACTCGCAGATAAAGGCGGACGTGTTGCAGATAATAGAAGAAGAGATGGAAAGAATAAAAAATGATCCGGAGCTGAGATACCTCATCCCGCAGCAGGAGGGAGAAGAAAACAATGACTGAAAATAGAGAAAAAGGGAGACCGCTGTTTTATTTCCGCCTGCAAAGGTCGTCCCGTGCCCGCTGGATTGTGCAAGGCCGGGCCCCTCCGTGGTTTGCTGAAAAAATCATCCTCGCCCGGGGGCTCCGGTATTTTTTCGCAAAGCCTTGTGCAATCCGGCACGGGACAGAAAGGCAGGCAAGAAATAAAATACCGGCTTGACAAGCCGCAGATGTCTAACTCAAAAAAATGAAAGATATGAGCAGAAGCAACTTCACTCCGATGGAAAGATTCCATGAGATTCTAAACGGACACGGACTACAGTCCATGAACGTAGGTACAAACCATATCCGCATCTTCAGGGACGGCAGGAAAATGTTCGACTACTATCCGCTGAGGATGAAACTCTTCGACTACCACAACTGGTACCAGCTTACCTATCCATCCTTCGGCAATGTTGATAGAAAATGGGAACAGGAACTTCAGGAGATAATCTGTAGGCTTTCCGCCGCATAAAACGGTAAGTTATGGCAGCGCACATGAAAAAGACGGAATGGGACAACATTCCCGAATGGGCCATATATGCCCTGGAATACGGAACGGAAGAGGACGGCAGCCTGAACGAAGAGGAACGGGCTATGATTGAAAAATTTGTCGGCACACATTTCCCGAAAGGATACACAATGAGCGTGGACTGGAACGCCTGCAACGAGTTTGACCGCTATCCAGCATTTGGAGAGCCTTGCAAGACCTGCAAGGTTCTTTTTGTTTCACCATAAATACACGGAAAGATGAAAAGAATGACACAGAGCGAATACCTCGCTGTTCCCGAAAATTACCGGGGAGTATGGACTACCGAACGATGGGACATTCCCGATTGGGAAAACTTGAGAAAAAAATATATGGGAAAACGTACCCTGATGGTATATGACAAAGGCACTTGCCTGCTTGTCGAGGGGCTGAGTCTTGAAATCGTGGACGACAAGATATAAAATTTTATAACAAACTGATTTACTATATTTTATATAATATATAAAAGAGTAGTTATATAATTTAGTACCATTTTGGCACCACTATTTAGCCAACGTAAATAAAATCAAGGGATGGTGCAAATGGCATTGGATAATTAATTTCTCCGGCTGCATAAACCACATTCGTTTACCGTCCTCAAATCTGTCAACACTTTCCAGAGGTAATCAGAGGTTTATTTGAATCTCCAACAAATGACGAATTGTTGATTTTGCATCTATATTTCGTAATTTACCTACAATAATTGAATTTATGACTTGCTGTACAAGATTTTATTTGTATCTTTGCACCATACAATAGATAAAATCAATAATTATGATAGCAGAGTTCAGCATTGAGAATTTTTTCTCCATTAAATCGGTTCAAAAAATCAGTTTTGAGCCATCGGCAGATACTTTTATGTCTAATGAGTATTCGTATGAAGTTAAGGACGGGGTAAGATTGCTGAAAGTGGGAATCATCTACGGTGCCAACGCTTCCGGTAAAACGAATATATTGAATGCCATCGAATTTTTCAAGATGTTGGTTTTGAGAATGCCTAAAGACCGGACCGAGAAAACCGGGGTTGTCCCTTTCATGTTGGATGATACTTCAAGGAACGAAAAGACAAAGATGTCAATGGTGTTCTATATCAATCAGTCGAAGTACATTCTCAGTTTTGAATTGGACGCAAAGCATATCTATTCCGAGACATTGATTGTTTATGATTCCATTCGCCCGACCAAGCTGTATAACCGAAGTTATGATACCGTGACAGATTCCTCGACTATCGACTTTGGCGTAAATCTGAAAATGACAAAGAAAAGCCAGGATGTAATTTCCGGCAACACTATCAATAATTGCAGTGTGCTTGCCGCATTTGGCAAAAGCAATGTGGAACGGACAAGGCTGAATGATGTGTACGATTATTTTGCCAAGCAGGTCAAAGATGTATTGGCTCCCGGTATGTTGCTTTCGGGATATGTCAAATCACGATTGGATAAAGACGAGGCAGGAGATTTGAAGAAATTCATTTTAAATTTCCTGAAAGCGTCCGATTTCAATATAGAAGATGTGGTATTAAACGAAGAGGAAGAGCTGATTACCCCTGAATTGGAACAACTGATTCAGAATGCCCCTATTGATAAAGATGCAAAGGCTGAAATGCTTAGAAAGGGGAAAATTACAAATACGGAACTGACCTTCAAGCATAAGGCTGGCGATAAAGTATATGATTTGTCGGAAGAATACGAGTCCAATGGCACTATGAGATTCCTGGGAATGGCGGTGATACTGAATTTCCTGTTAAAGACCAATCGGTTTGTACCCATTGATGAAGTGGAGACAAGTATTCATTATGAACTGTTGGCTTATTTCCTGAAAGTCTTTCTGGCAAACAGCGACGGAACATCCCAAATGCTCCTGACCACACATGACATCAATCTTCTCAACGAGGATTTCATTCGCCGTGATACGATATGGTTCACCGACAAAGACGAACTTGGCGAAACTAAAATAGTACGCCTGTCTTCTTTGGGACTGCATAAGAATCTTTCCCCATACAATGCTTACAAGCAGGGAAAATTGGTAAAGTTGCCGTTCTTGGGTAGTCAGTATATCAACCTGAATGACTAATGATATGGGACGGACAGTAACAAAAAGTATCGCCATCATAGGCGAAGGAGAAACGGAATGGTTCTATTTCGACTCTCTGAGGATTGCGTGTCGGTATCCTTTCAAGGTTGCGCCGGATTTTCCGCAGCACAGCGACATCAATCATATTTTGAAACTGGTAGAATCCTATTTGAACAAGCAATACGACTTTATCGTATGCCTGTTTGATATGGACAGATTATTCCAGTTTCCATCTGAAATGCAGTTGTATCAGCGGGCAAAGAAAGAGTATAGCAAGAAGAAATATGCCGGAAAGGTTCTGTTCGTAGAAACGAATCCCTGCACGGAGTTTTGGTTTCTACTCCATTTCTTGCCTAATGTGGTTTGTCGGCGATATGAAAGTTACGACCAACTGCTTCCCGTATTGCAGAAATATATGCCGGGGTATGAAAAGACAAAGCGATATTTCATACGCACCAACCTCTATAAATACCTGACAGAGAATGGCGATTTGGAACGGGCGATGTCAAACTCAGAAAAGTTATGTCAACTTTGCAAGGAATCGCCAGAGGATTTGAAAGCATACTCAGAGATTCACCAGGTTATCAAATTATTAAATAATAATTCTATATGACAAAAAGACAAGTATTTTACAGTTTTCATTTTAAGAATGACTCATGGAGAGCCGGACAGGTTCGGAATATTGGAGTAGTAGAAGGAAATATGCCAGTTTCTTCCAATGATTGGGAAGAGGTTAAGCGCAAAGGTGATGATTCTATTAAAAGGTGGATTGATACTCATATGGATTATCGCTCTTGTGTTATTGTATTAATCGGTTCTGATACTGCATCAAGAGAGTGGTGTAGGTATGAAATTAAACATGCATGGAAAGAGGGCAAAGGAGTTGTTGGTATTTATGTGCATAATCTAAAGAACATTGAAGGAGAGCAGGATATAAAAGGAGATAATCCATTCAAATTATTCTGTATTGATAAGACATTTAACTATATAATCGAACATAAACATCCAGCTGATAGTAACGAAATTAATTTGTCCGAAATATGTAAGACTTATGATCCTCCATATAAAATCAGTACCAATGTGTATGATTATATCAAAGAGCATATAAATGAGTGGGTAGAAGAGGCCATTAGAATTCGTAATCAGTATCCTAAATAAATTTTTGTTATGCCAATAAATAAAAATGTTTTCATAAAGAATTATCTTAGTGCTCTTAATAATGGTGATGCTGCTATATTTGCAGGTGCTGGATTGTCTGCTCCAAGTGGATGCGTTAATTGGAAGCAATTGCTAAGAGAGATTGCCGAGGAATTGGAGCTTGATATTGAAAAGGAGTCAGATTTGGTAGCGATAGCACAATACTATTACAATAAAAATGGATGTAATCGAACAAAATTAAATGATATAATTAAAGATGCTTTCCAGACAGGAAAACAACCAAATGTTAATCATAATATACTCGCTAAATTGCCTATTTTTACATATTGGACCACAAACTATGATAAACTAATAGAAAAGGCATTGGAGAATAATGGTAAGATCTGTGATATAAAAACTTGTTGTGCGAACCTCACGACTACTTTAAAAGGACGCAATGTTGTAGTTTATAAAATGCATGGAGATGTTGATCATCCAGAAGATGCTGTATTGATTCGCGATGACTATGAGTCATATAATCAAGAAAAGGCGCCTTTTATAAATACATTATCCGGAGACTTAATGACAAAAACATTTTTGTTTATAGGCTTTAGTTTTACGGATCCTAATTTTTATTATATATGTGCACATTTAAGGGCACGTCTAAAAGGAAATATGAGGGAACATTATTGTTTCCTGAAAGATGTTTCTAAAACAGATTATAAAGATGAGGACGAATTTAAATATGAGAAGAGAAAACTATCATATTTTATTGATGACTTAAAACGATTCAATATAAAAACCGTGCTTATTCAAGAATACTCAGAGATAACTGAAATATTACAAAGTATAAAGAGGGTTTATAATGGTCGTACAGTATATCTATCTGGTGCGGCAGCTGAATACAACCCAGATGGTAAAGACGCATATGAAAAATTTATAAGTAAATTAAGCGGTCGCTTAATTTACGAAGGATATAAAATAGTTTCAGGATATGGTTTAGGTGTGGGTAGTGCGGTAATAAGTGGTGCTCTTTCTGAAATATATTATAATCAGAAAAAATCGCTTACAGACCAATTAATTCTGAGACCTTTTCCACAAGGTGACGATGCAAAAGAAATGTGGGAAACTTATAGACAAGACATGATATCTTATAGTGGTATATCAATCTTCTTGTTGGGTAATAAGAAAGAAAGTGGAACTATTGTTCCATCTAATGGAATGCGGTCAGAATATGAAATTTCAAAAGAACAGGGTAACTTCCTAATCCCTATTGGTAGAACAGGATATATATCTAAAGAATTATGGAATGAGTTATTGGAAGAAAGACAAGACGACCATACTTTTGATATTTATCGACATGATATTGAGTCTTTGGGCGATGATACAAAAACATTAGACGAAGTAATAGAAATAGTAATAGAGTTAATTAAAAAAGTAAAATAACTATGGCACATAAAACATTTATTTCTTATAAATATAGCGAAGCGCAGGATCTTCGCGATAGGATAATAAAGGCATTGGGGGATGATGCGAGTTACTATCAAGGAGAAACAAGTGATTCTCCTGATTTAACAGATACGTCTACTGAGAATATAAAGAAGAACCTAAAAGATATGATGTATGACACATCTGTAACGATTGTAATTATTTCTCCGCATATAAAAGAAAGTAAGTGGATTGATTGGGAAATTGAATATTGTCTTAAGAATATAACAAGAAAAAATAGGACATCGCATACTAATGGGGTTGTTGGTGTTATAATGAAAGTAAATGGGGGCTATGACTGGTTTAAATACACCTCAACTAAACCAGATGGATGTTCTGTTACTAATTATTATGATTCAAAGGTTTATGATATCATAAACAATAATAGATATAACCAATATCCTAAAGTGTATTCTTGTAATCAATGTAAATGTGTAAACGCATTGACTGGTTCTTATATTGCTTTTGTTGAAGAAGATGAGTTTTTGTCAAATCCTCAAAAGTATATTAACAATGCCTATGATAAAAGTGAAAAGGATGCAGAAGGATATAACTTAACAAAACAACGATAGATTAGGTATGTTTGACAAATAATCCGATATTTAAATCAAGCATTCTTCTGTAAATAATAATAGCGTGTCCTTGGCTATATAATTCAAGGACAAAATGGAAGGTAAGATATGGCAACAAATCCACCGTCAGGAGACGGACATCGCAATGGTGCAGTGAGAAAACGTTCTCAGGTTTTTAATCCCAAAACAGAACAATGGGTAAAACGGGATAAAGATACAGGACGCTTTATTGATGTAAAACAAGATGGTACACCATTTAAGGGTGTAACTAAAGAAAAGTGATTTTTTAACGAGGGCAAGAATGATACTTGCCCTCATTTATTTTTACATTGGCCTTATCATTGATTCCATGAAGGATATTTCATCTTCTGAGAGACTGTATTTTGCATAGAGTTGTTGGTCAATTTCGGGAATACTCTTACTCCAATCAATATCGGATTTTGATGTAAAGTCTTGCAACGGGACAAAACGAAAGACATCCTGTGACACCTGCATTGTTCCTCTTCCAAAAAATAGCAGTATTCTGAAAAAATTGGATTTGAGATATTTATTTGCATTTTGCTGTTCTATTGAATTATCAAATGGTCCAATTACGAGAAAAGTTTCACTACAAATAACATTAGGTGAAGCTAAAATTATTTCGGGAGGAACAATTGCATCAGCAGAATAAGCTTTTGATATAAATAATTTGTATTTATTTATCCATGCTTTATTTTTAGTGATAGCATCGATTGCTATATAACTGGTTATTCGTTTTGCCCCTCCTTTTATACCATAAACGCCCCATAGTAAAGCTGAATTCACAAAAGGTTTGTCACTTAATTTATACTCAGTATAAACTGATTTATTGTTAAAAATATCTGTGCTTATACCAAAAGGTTTACGAGCTGACACAATTTGACTAAATGAAGGATATTTAGAAGTCTTAGTTATTATCGCTTGTCGACGACTATCCCTAATAACTATATCAGAGTTGCCATCAGTTAGTAATCGTTTTGTCAAGAAGCGATTGCCGTTTGTAGGTTTATAGAAATATATCAATTCACCAGAATGTTTCTTATCCCAAAGGAAATACATAATACCACCGTCTATATGTTGACCATTAAAACAAAATCCAGAATCTTCATAATCGAAAACACTTGCAAGATGTTTATCTTTCATCATCTCTTTTCTAAAAGGTTTAAGAACGGCCTTTCCTCCAATCATCCATTTAGATGGCATAATTAATGAAAAATAATTAGGGCAAATCTGTTTTGCTATTTTTACAAATACTTGATATATAGGATTGGCTGCATCATCAGAAGCTCCACTACCATCATTTATTTGATACGGTGGATTCCCCACTATCGCATTGATTTTCATGTTCTTTATTCCTGTTCTTTCTGTGATGAATTTATCTACCTGCTTGATAAAATGTTCAGGTTTGTTTTTGATTTGATTGATTAAGTCCTCGAAATATCGGGTGTTTACCTTCGCTTTGCGGAAACCTATAAGGGTGCGTTTGGTGATACTCTTTGCCATCGGAGTTTTACAGATGACGAAGATGTTTTCAGCCACTACCTTATCCCATATTCGTTGTTCATCTTCGATACTTGACACCGAGAACAGAGAGTTCTTTACCCTTGTGCGATAAATGCTATATGCCATATAAAGAGGATATAATCCAGACTTTGAATTTATTTCAAGGATTCGGGAATCCGGGGCGAATACATTGGATGTCACTTCGCCCCGGTCTATGAAACGAGGCTCAGATAAAGTGGTTTCATAACCCTTTTCAAAGAAGTTATATCCGCCCAGACAGTCACCAAGGTGCATATTGACGACACGCCAAGGCGTAAGCACCGTTTCCTTGTCGGGATTGCGGAACGTGCTGAATATATCCGTTATACGCTCGATGCGTTCTTCCACGCTTAGTTTGTCTGCGGCACGAGCCATGGCACGGATGCGCTTGCCTGCCGCACAAAATATTTCCGGGTCGTAATATTTCTTGATGCTGTTGAACTTCTGTTTGGTAACACCCTTGGGCATGAACTCCTCCCACGATTGCGGGTCAATGAGTGAAGCGAAGTTGTCAATCGTTATATCTTGACTCTCATCGCTCAACTCTGCACCGTAGATAAGCAATGGCATACGGATGGAGATACCCCGAAGGATGGAAATGGCGGCCTCGCGGTTGTTCTTTTTCTTTTTCAGTTCTTCAAGACGCTTCTTCTCTTCTTCCGTCAAAGGTTGCTTGTCCTTGCCGCGTTTCTTGGATTTCTTTTCAAGGTCTTCAAGTTCCTCGTATTGCTCATCGGTCAGCCCTTGGTTGTTGATGTCCACCTGATTGGTCTTTGGCATTGCCTTGGTCTGGCCGATAATCTTTTTCAGGTCGTCAAACTCCTGCAATTCCAAGTCGTTGAGTTTCATTAACTCATCATTATATAGGCTCTTGTCCTCAAAACCGTTGCGGACCACACGTTCCACATAAACACGTTTAAGTTGTTCCAACATCTTGGGTACATCGAACTGGCTCATCTTGGAACCTTCGATGGAGATAATCGGACAGAAGTTCAGGAACTCGCCCATAATCTTGCGGTCGTTACCGCTGGTTTTTCCTGCCTTGGAAGAAATCTTTGCTGTCTCGGCAATGACTTTCAGTGTTCTGTCAGGCGCAAAGTCAAACACATAACACTGTTCCTTGACACGTCCGTTGATGGTGGCAGGAGTCTGCACACGGAAGATGGTCTGCATATAACTTGATGCAGCGGTATTATAAGAGCCGGACAACATGAATACGCCCGTCCACGCCTTGACACTGACACCCGTGGTCAATCGTCCGCAAGACAAGGTAATGGTACGGGTGGCATCAGGGTCTTTGCCGATGGCTTCTTCCACCGCAGCAAGAGCATCCTTGCTCTCTTCGTCCTCGTCACCGTCTCCTGCCACATTCACTACCTTGAAATGCTGGAATACAGGATGCGATTGCAGTAAAGCACTCATGGCACGAGCCTCCTTCACGCCCGGCAACATCCATAGCGTATGCCGGAAGATGTTGCGGTATTCCTCGTTGGCAAACGGATAGCAACTATCCTTATCCTCCTTGGAAATAAGATTCAAAAATGCCTTCACATCTTTTTCATGAATAAAGTTTCCAGCTTCATTGACCCGAAAAAACTCGCGGAAGTTGAAAGCCACATCTTCATCCACGAACTCATGGAGTAACCGTCCAAGGTCGTAGGTATAGATGTTCATCGTAGGTAGAGAGGCGTATGGATTTGGATCACCGAAATGGGTCAAATCCCATGAAGCCTTTGCCCGTTGCTCCATCACATAGTCCCAGGTATAAATCTCGTCCTCCTTGAAGTCGTCCAACAGGTTGAACGGAGTGCCGGAAAGTCGCAATATCTTGGTATTCGCTTTTGTCAGTTCCTGCATGACAGCCTTGCCGAGTTCCGTCTGTGTCCCTTCGTGCGCTTCGTCCACGATGATGCAATCCCAAGCGGTGGCAAACACTTCATTGTTCTTGTCAAAATTGCCGCCCACAAGTTCAGAACCGCGCAAATCCTGCATGGAAGCGAAATACACATATTGGCATTTACCCTGTTTTGCTCTCGCTTCAAGTGAAGCATGATTGTCACCATTGTTCTTTGAACCGTATGCAAAACCGGGACTGTCATAGAATATCCTGCCGAAATCCTCGAACCAGCCGCTATTCACCACAGGGCGATGGGTAAGAATCAGAGTACGACTGAAATCCATGTCTTTCACCACCTGCAAGGCTGACAGCGTCTTGCCGAAACGCATCTTAGCGTTCCAAAGCATTTGGTTACTTTTCCTGAATTGCTTTTTTGTTTTTTCAATAGCCTCCTGTTGTTCGGGACGGAACACAATCGGCGTTTGGTCGTGTGACACCTCGGTCGATGACAACGATTCTCGTCCTTCCTTCACGGCTGCGATTGCCCGCTTGACGGTTTCAAGGTCGGTGATGAACCACTCGTTGGCTTTGTTCTCGGTATCGAATATCTTTTTTCTGATGCCGGAACGTTCTAGAACGCTATGCACTTCCTTGTCGTTAAAAGAGCACAAGCCCTTTTTACTGTTGTATATCGTAAGTTCCGTATATAAGAGGTCGTATGCGATACCAGCCGTCTGCGTATATTGGTTGATGCGTTTCTTCGCGGATTCGTTGAGAGCCTTGCTGTTCGGAGCAAGACCGAAAACATTGTCATTGTCACAAGTGGCCTCGCCCACTTTCAGGCATCCCCTATGTGCAGCATCATTGATGCGGAACACATATATCAGTTTTAATTTTAGTGAAGATGTGAATTTCATACTGCACTATTTTATGAGGTCGATAAATCGGATTCGTTTTCCCATCTTTCCCGTTTCAGGGTCTTTGGCCCGCCAGTCCTTGATTTGGCAATAGACACCATTATGCCTGCGGATGTCATCTTTCTGACAGCCTTCGCATTGACTGACTTCTTCCCTTGTCCCGAACAAGTCGGCTACAATAGTCCGGCGTTCACCGCAACTGTTCGGGATGACACCTTTAAGCCCGTCCATCTGCCAGACGTTCCATGAAATGATGTAGGCGATATAATTGATGGATTTCAACAAGGGTCGCTTGCCGAACTTTTGTTGATAGTATTCGATAAAGGAGATAAGCATGGATTCACGGGCAATCAGCAAGTTATCGCCTTGCCATTCGTAAGCAAAAATGCTCTTATATGCTTCCTGTGCCCATTCCAACCATTCGCCGGAAGTTTCCGTGTTTTCGCCAACTACCCGCAACTTGCGGTCAAGCAGCCCGATACGCTGTTCTAAGGGAATAGCCTCCCCCGTTGTGGTGTCATATCGGCTTATAATATAAGGGGCTTCCCCGCAGGTTATCTCCAGTCGGTTGTCACGTACATAATCTTTCCAAGTCTTACCTTCCGGAAATTGAATTTTCTCTGAGTTGGGTCTCCACCGATGACAACCCTGTTCATCGGTGTACTCCGTATTGAACACATCCTTTCTTCCAAACCATGCTTCATCGATCAGGTTGTTCTGCGCATTGCATATCCATGACGGAGTGAACACCTCTGCCATTTCTCGCGAACGTGCGGTTTGGGTGTCACGACTTTTGAGGATACGCGGCATGATGACATGCCCGTTATCTCCGGTAATAAGACTGGGAAGAATTGGCGAATCATATTGATACCCTTCGCCCAGATATTCATAATCGGAAGTAGCCCAAAAGATATTGCGCTGAATATCCTCCTTGCTCGTTGTATGGTCTTTGAGCAGGTTATTCAACAGTTCGGGCGAAAGCCGAAAGATACTATCTTCCAATATATCAACTTCAACAGGCATTTTATATCGGGTTTATGAGTATCTCTTGATAAGAGAGCCATCCCGAAAAAATAAGCACTAATAATCAGTGTTATAGGAATCCGATTTGACGGATTTACAAAACAGATTCTCACAAAATGCCTTTCATATATCATTATAAATGAGGATTAAACACGGAATTTGAAATATTATGCGTACCTTTGCGAAATAAACTATATCTCTTATCAAGAGATTCGTCTTTTCGCTCAACACATTTCACCATAAACATCCGGTCAAAAATCTTTCAGGATAAGGCTGTTTGCCTTGTCCACCACGCTTGTGTCAAGCGATGCGAGATAGATGCGCGTAGTCTCTTCCGAATCATGTCCCATGCCCTCGCTGATGACTGAAAGAGGAATGTTCTTGCTCTTGGCAACGCTCGCCCAACAATGCCGGGCAACGTGCATGGTCAGCGGTATGTTCAATCCTGCTAGACCGGCAACTTCCTTCAACGCCACATTGATGCGGCAGATGGCGTTACGGTATTGTGTCCGTTCATCGGAACAAGGGTTTGTGATTATCGGCAGGAGGTAGCGGGTGGCCGTATTCTCTCCATACTTGGCGATAATGTCTTCCATGCACTTCTCCCATTTGACTGTGAGTTGCTGCCCGGTCTTTCTTCTACGGTACGTGATTATTCCGTTCTTCAAGTCCGATTTTTTCAGATAGGCCATATCAATGAATGACATTCCACGGGTATAAAAGGAGAAGAGGAACATATCCCTTGCATAATCCAGATGCGGTTTCAGAATCAAATCAAGTTCCTTAATGTGCTTGATGGACTTCAATGGGATGGCGCGTTTTACCGTCTTCCCGATACCCGTGTAAACGTGCTTGAAAGGATGCTTCTGTTCCGTCAGTTCCTTTTCCACGGCACGGTTGTAAACGGCACGGAGTATGCGCATATAAAAGGAAACCGTGTTGGGGCAGATACCCTTTCCTTTGAGCCAGGCCTCGTAAAGCATCATGGTGTTACCGTCCATTTCGCACAAAAGAATGTCCTGCCCTTCACGGAACTTCATAAAACTGGCCAATGCCGCTGTATAGGTTTCTGATGTGCGGACTTTGCCAAGCTGCTTCAACTGTCCTATGATGCCTTGCATGAAACGGAACAGCGATTGTTCGCCCGTTTGCCTGTTGAATTTCTCGATGATACTATCAACGGAATAAATTCCTCCTTGCCTGTCGCATTGGGTGACTATGGCTTTCAACCGTCTGGCGTCCCAGTCGATATGTTCCGCCACTTTACGGAGATACCGTTTCCTGTTTTCGCCGATTTCGGGCAGGATTTTCATGGAGGAAGTTTTCTTGTCCCATTCTGTGTCAAATATGCGGTAGTCCGTCTTGACTTGGCGGACTATGCGCCCGTGGATTACCTGATAATATATGCTGCCCTCCTTGCCGCTTGCGGTGGAAGGACGAAATTTCACTTTTATGGATGCCATTCACTTTATTTTTGTCGTTTGGATTGATTCTCTTCTTCTCTCACTGTCTTGACCTGCCGGTTGAATATGACTAAAGTGGAATCCGCACCGACAACATCCACCAGTTTTTCGTATGCTCCGACGGTCACGGCCAGTTCCGGGTGCAACTCGTTAAGCATGATTGTAGTCACATGGTGTTTGTCTGCAACCGTTCTCAACCGCCTGTTTTCTTCCCGGTATTCATGCCATTGTACCCAACTGATGGCAAACAAGGTAAAGAATACAAGCGTACAACCAATGCCAGCCCATGCGTAAGGATTCTTGTGCCAGCCATCGGGAACTTTGCTCCATAACAGCCTTATTGCGCTTATTGCCTTGTCCGGGCGGATTATCTGCCATAGTTCCGATATGGCACTTTGCTTTTGGCGTGACTTTTCCGAAGCCAGTTTGTCATTCTCAATGTGGCTTGTCAGCCTTTCCAATATCTTGTTGAGCTGTTCCTTGATGGTGAGAACACCATGTTTGCGCATATCCTTCTCGTTGGCTTCGGTGTATAACCGCAGACTTGCTACCGCTTCATCACCTATTGATTGCTTGTATTCCTCGATGGCTTCCTTGCTTCCGAAAATGGCATTGACATTTTCCGGTGCATTGCCATTGAAGAACCGTATAACAGGCTCCAGTTTCGCTTCCAGCCTTTTCAATGCCTCGTTCTTGTCCGGGCTATCCTTTGCGTCCAGTTTCTTCTTGATTTCCTCGATGTCCACTGCCAATGCCCCAATAAGGTCGGTTAAGTTCTGCTTGTTGTCCTTCATCTTTTTCTCCTCCTTGGTTTATGTTTGTCCTTTTCGTTGTCATTCTCGCCCCAGCCGCTTTCGTTTCCTCCACCTCCGCCACCGGATGAGACCCTGGCTTGGTGCGGTTGTACGCACAACTCCATGAGTGTGCCGATGGTCACTTGAACGATATTTGAGCCGGATTCAGCAGAACCGCTAACATTGCCGTCCTCTTCCGTTTTAGTCGGTAATGGCTCTTTTATAAAAGTGTCTGCCGTATTGTTGTGAGATTCCACATCCTGCCAGATCGGTTGCGGCTGTTCTTGCACACGGGGCTTCCATTCCATGCCCTCTGCGATTTGGTTCCCGAAGAGCCTGTTCAACTTATAAAAACTCATACTCCGGTCTATCCGTGAGCCGCTGAACGAGATTTCATTCTTCGTGAACGACACTCCGATGATTTTGCCTTCGTTTCTATTGTATTTGAAATTCACCCCGATACCCTGTTTTGCCAGCTTGTCGCACAAATCCGACCAGCAGTTGCAATGGGGTAAGGCAGCTTTGACGGCATCATAGATTTGGTATTTCACCTTGTCCTTACCACGCAGGCGGTCACGCTTCACGTTCATCTTGCCCTTGGAGAAGTGCAGTCCGTATTCTCTCGTGAGAGCTTTGCATACTTTTACATTACGCACATTATCGTTGCTGTCGCTGATGGTGTTCCCGTCATTGTCCACCCTGTTGGCCACGATGTGCAGATGCTGGTGTTCCCTGTCGGTATGGCGGCACACGATGTACTGGGTGTTCGTTATGCCCATGCGCCGCATATATTCACGGGCAATTTCGACCATCAAGGCATCTGTCAGCTTGGGTGCATCCTCGTGTGCGAAGTCCAGCGAAATATGGTACACCGGATTTTTCAGCTTGCGTCCCGGCTTGTCATCCGCCTGTCCCTGCATACTCCTTGCTATGGTGGCGTTGTCATCCAGCCTCACGTCCTTGCTGTCGATGAGCCGTGCCTTCTTCGGGTTGTTCACGTAGTTCACCACTCTGGCGAAACTCGCCCGTTTTTTCAAATCGCCCATCATATCCTCTCTATGATTTTATTGAACTCGTCCAGCAAGTCCATGATTTTGCCTTTCAAAAGAGAAAAGCCCTGTTGGTGCGCCATCTTCGCCAGTTGGTTCAGGTTGTTACATCCTCCCTCCAGCATCCTTATCTGCCACCTGTCCTCCTGTGTCCGTGCCGCCACGACCTTGCCATGCAGCAACAGTTCGCGCAGAAAGTGCGACGGTTTCTTGCCCACATCGGTAATCCGTTTCATGACCGCTTTCCACTCGGCAAGCGTGAGCCGTGTGGATATGGTCTTTGTCCTCGCCTTGCCTTTCACCGTTTTGGGGCGGCCTCCCTTGTTCCTGTTCTCCTGATATGTCATATCCGTTTTCTTTTATTCGTTAAACCGTTCTGTTTTTTAGGGCTGTAATCCGGGCTTGCCGTTTCCCGTGTGGCCGGGTCGCCGTTTGTGGCGTGGTTTTCGTGGACGAAAACATTAACTTGCCAGCCCTAAAAATATCCCTTCTAAAACGCTGTCGCTTGCCATTCCTGCCGCTTCATTCCTGTGGCTGTTCCTATTCCCGTGAACCAGATAAGGTACTGTCTTCCTCTAAAAATGGTGTGTTGTCGGCGGCATCCACGACTGCATTTTCCGCAGAGCCTTTCACTTCGCTTTCGGTTGTTGCAGCCGTTTCGGTTTCCGCTGTTCCTGTTCCTTCTATAATAGGATTGGAATGGGTCGGATTCATGGACGGCAAGCTATCCGTTCCCTCTGACGTTTCTTCTGTCGGTTTTTCTTTCTTCTTCCTTGCCGAACTGCGACGCAAAGTCTCTAATTGTTGCCCGTTGAAAAGGAATACACGTACCCCTTCGTATGCCTTGATTGTCTGGCGGTATGTCGGATTCTCGATGAGCCGCCCTGCTATCATCCACGACTTCACGCACACCATGTCTATAATGGAAGTCACGGGATTGGAATCAACACGGATTAGCCCGCGTTCCGAGAAATCCTCCAACAGACGGGACACCGCCTTACGGCCGATGCCCCATTCCTTGGCCAGTACCAGCATGGAGCCGTCCGCCTGTCCGGGATGGACGGCATAGCCCAATCCCCGTTTGGTGTTCTGTACTTCCGATACTGTTATCTTCGACAAGAGGGAAAAGAATAAATACATATAATCAAAGAGAAATGAAAGGATAATATTTCTACAAAATACGAATGTATTTAATTGTATATCTGCTTATTATATAAATCAGTTCATTTTCTTATACATTCTTGTAAAAGTCCATTTATACCCTTATTTGAATTATTTTTGTTACTTGTTTTGATACTTATATCAAAGCTATTTTCTATCTTTGCATCAGGATATAAATAACTGAAGCATAATGGGTAGAAGAAAGCAGTCAAAAGTAGATAAAAGTCCGTTCAAGTTGCGTAGAAGAAAACTCTCGGACGGTCGTGAATCCCTTTTTATAGACCGTACTGTTGACGGCAAGCACGAATACGAGTTCCTTAAACTGTATCTTGTGCCGGAAACATCCGTCAAGGCGAAACGTGAGAACGCGAAGACACTCCGTCAGGCGGAGGAGATTATTCTCGCCAAGACCGAAGACATGGTTGATGACAAGGCGCGGGAGGAAGCGGCCAAAGACAAATCCAAAATGCCGCTGTCCGATTTTATAGACTTGCTGATGGAGGAATACAAGCAACGGGGGCAGCCTTCATATCGGCATTTAAGGGCATCACGTACCAAGTTCGAGAAGTTCTATCCCGGTGCAAGGCTTTGTGACATGGACAAGAAATTCTGTACCGATTATGCCGAGTGGCTGAAATCCGAGCCTCTCACTCCGCAGGGAAAGCCGCTTGCCCAAGCCACAGCCTGTTCCTGTTTCTGGATTCTCGGCATCATCCTGTCTGCGGCATGGCAGAGAGGATATATAAAGAACAATCCCTGGAAGTTGTTGAGTTTCCAAGAAAAGATAGCGAGACCGGAGAGCAAACGTGAGTTTCTGACCCTTGATGAAGTCCGCAAGCTGGAGAATACCCCTTATGTAAAGGAGAATATACGCATGGCATTCCTGTTTGCCTGCTATTGCGGGTTGCGTGTAGGTGACGTTACGAATTTGTGCTGGAAAGACATATCGGTCAACGGCGGACGGCACTTTGTATCGGTAGTAATGAAAAAAAACTCCAAACCCATATCGCTTCCGCTTCCTGCCAAAGCATTGTCGTGGCTTCCTGAGCGCAGAGAACCGGAGTCTTCCGTATTCTCGCTTCCGTCACATAGCGTCCTACGGAAGCATTTACAGAAATGGGCGGAACAGGCCGGACTGGGCAAACATCTTCATTTCCACCTGAGCCGCCATACCTATGGCACGATGCTGATAACCGCAGGGGTTGACCTTTATACCGCAAGCAAGATGATGGGACATGCCGATGTACGTCCCACACAAATCTACGCCAAAATCATAGACAAGAAAAAAGAGGAAGCGGTTTCATTGATAGATAAAGCATTTTAGATATGACAGCAAACAAGAAATCAAGCAAACTGAAAGAGCCTGTAAGAGTGCGCACCAAGAAACTTGCTGACGGCTCTGAATCGTACTACCTTGACATCTATGTCAACGGCAAACGGAGTTATGAGTTTCTGAAAATGTACCACTTGCCGGAAGTAAACGCAAGGGTCAGGGAGCAGAACCGCGCCACCCGTGAAGCAGTCGAGGCCATCAAGTCTCAACGTATCATCGAGATTACAAACTCCAAAGCCGGAATCAAGAGCAAATCAGCGTGGCAGAAACTTACACTAGCCGACTGGCTGGAAAAGTTCTATGCCATTCAGGAGCGCAAAGGAATCAAGCGTGTCGAGAAACTGGGAAGCATCATAAAAATCATCAACCAATATGGCAAAAGCACAAGGATGGGTGACATTGACAAGAAATGGGTACTCGGCTTCATTGACTGGATCCAGCACACTTATACAGGCAGGCATGGTAAACCGCTTGAACAGGGAACTGTCGTGTCTTACATTTCCCAACTCTCCATAGCCCTGAACGCCGCAGTCAGGGCAGAGTGGCTGGACGAGAATCCGTTCATGTTGTTGTCCGCTTCGGAGCGGGTCAAGAAGCCGGAGTCGAAACGCCAGTTCCTTACCATTGAGGAAGTGAAACTTCTTATCGCTACGGAATGCCGCAACAAGACTGTCAAGCAAGCCTACCTGTTCTCATGCTACTGCGGGCTGCGCCTGAGCGACATGGAAACTCTTTGCTGGAAAGATATTATTTGCAATGACGGCAGGTATATGATTGCCACCGTGCAGCAGAAGACATCTACGCCCATTTATACGCCGCTCTCGCAAAATGCCGTCAAGTGGCTGCCTGAACGAAAGCCTGATAATAATGATGAAACACTTGTGTTTGCAGAACTGCCATCACGACCCACAACCAACAAGATACTCAAACAATGGGTGGAAAAGGCGGGCATTGACAAGAAAATCACCTACCACACAAGCCGTCATACCTTCGGAACGATGATGATGACCGTTGGAGCCGACCTTTATACCACCTGCAAGCTGATGGGTCATGCCGATGTGCGCACAACGCAGATTTACGCCAAAATTGTCGACAGCAAGAAGATTGAAGCGGTGGATATGGTGGACAGGATGTTTGAGCGGGAAGAAGCCACAGATTAGAACAAGAGAATCTTGGATTCATCTAAAAATGAGATTGCTGTATTATTGTGTAATATAAATTTTGAGATTTATGCGTTGTGTCTAAACAAATTGAGATTAGTGTTATTTTTAACTGAATATATTTTGAGATTCGTGCAGCGCATATTATCTTTGCCATCAATAAAAGTCAATCTATGATATTCAAAAGGAAAATTTACGATGAACTTCTGCGATGGAAGCGGACAGATGAGGGCAGAACAGCCGTGCTGATACAGGGTGCAAGGCGTGTCGGGAAGTCCACCGTTGCTGAAGAATTTGCGACAAACGAATACGACACCCATATATTGGTGGATTTTGCCGCATGTTCCTCCGAAATCCGCGACTTGTTCAATGATGTATCTGACCTTAACCGTATTTTCATGCGGCTGCAACTGGAGTACGGTATAGAATTGAAAGAACGCAAGTCCGCCATAATCTTCGATGAAGTCCAACTTGCGCCTAAAGCAAGGCAGGCAATCAAATATCTTGTAAAAGACGGAAGATATGATTACATAGAAACAGGTTCGCTGATTTCAATCCGCAAGAACGTCAAGGATATTCTTATTCCAAGCGAGGAAGTCAAAGTCCATATGTTTCCGATGGACTATGAAGAGTTCAAGTGGGCGTTGGGAGATACCGCAACGATAAATTTGCTCCAAGGCTGTTTCCACAACAGGACTTCTTTGGGTGATGCCACGAACCGTAAGTTGATGCGTGATTTCCGCTTGTATATGCTTATCGGCGGTATGCCGCAGGCTGTGGCCTCCTATCTTGACACCAACAATCTTGAAAAGGTAGACAGTGTGAAACGTTCCATCATAACATTGTATGAAGACGATTTCAATAAAATTGATCCGACCGGCAATGCTTCCAAGATGTTCCATCAGATTCCGGCACAGCTGACAAGCAACGCCAACAGGTATCTGGCATGGAGCGCGACAGATGGCAAACGTAATTCCGAACTGGCTGAAATCATTTCAGAAATCAAGGAATCAATGGTGGTCAACATGGCTTATCATGCCAATGATCCGGGTGCGGGGATGGCATTACATCAAGCTCCGGACAAATACAAGATGTTCGTTGGCGACACTGGTTTGTTCGTCACTCTTGCATTTTGGGATAAGAAGTTCACCGACAACACGATTTATCATAAGCTTCTCAGTGACAAACTGAGCGCGGATTTAGGGTATGTCTATGAGAATGTCATCGCCCAGATGTTGAAAGCCACCGGACATGAGTTGTACTATTACACATTTCCCACAGAAAGCGGAAAGCATAACTACGAAGTGGATTTTCTGATAGCCGAAGTCGACAAGGTAAGTCCCATCGAGGTGAAATCATCCGGCTATAAGGCACATGCTTCCTTGGATGCCTTTTGCAGAAAATTCTCGGCACGGATAAAAAACAAATATCTGGTTTATACGAAAGATATGCGTAAGGAAGAAGACATATTGTATCTTCCGGCATATATGACAATGTTTCTATGATTATGAGTGGTACGCTATCAAATATTTCACAACGGTTGCACGAAGTGAACATGCTTCTCTCCACTTGCGAGCAAGGTGCATTCTCTTTTGCCCAAGCCTTGCTGTTATCCCTGTTTTACCGGGACTTCAGCGAGACGAACACGGTTGTAGAAGAAGCGGAATCATTGGCGGAAAAGGACGCGGATCAGCTTCTGAAATTTTCATCCTCCCTTTTTTCGGAGAGTGGAACATACCTGTCCCTTGACAGGAAGCCATTGCAGGCTGTGGACTTTGAAACCCTTTTTGAAGAATACCTGAAACCGTTTGAACTCCGGTACGAGGAAGCGAAAGCCGCCGCCACTGAACTCTGGCGCAAATATTCGGCACTGAACAACCGTCTGGATTTCCTGCCGTTGGATTCGGAGGAATACATGAAGCTGTCCGATGAATGCGATGCCAAGAAAGCGGAGTACGACACGGCTCACGCACAAACCGACCATTTATATAACGAGTGGCAGCAGGAGCGCGACAGGTATTTCTGCGTATATTGTTTCAAGCCGATGTTTCTTGACGTGCTGGTGGAACGCCTGCATGGTATCGCCGGAAGCATCCTGTCTGACATCAACCGGATGAAGGAGGGCAAGCCATGAGCCGTGCAAGTCTGTTGCAGGAAACGGCCTTATGGATGGACACCGTTAACCTTGCCCTGTGCCTGTTCATCTACGAAGTATGCAATGACTGCCAATTTGAGTTTGCATCGGGAAGCGACTTCGTTAATTTCATGAACCTGAAGCCGACCTCACGCCCCGTTACCGTCCGTCCGAAAGAAAACCTGCGTGTCTGCTACATGGTGTTCTCCGTGTCACAGGCCATCAGGCCGCGTGAACGCGGCAGACTTTGGGCGGAAGGGTTCCTGAAGCATTGCGGCATATCCAAGTCCTACTATGACAAACACCGCAGCGATGTCTGCGGCAAAGGGGCGACAGAAGAGAACCGGAATTTCCGTAAAGCCATCGACAAGGCCATCGAAAATGCAAGACGGCTGAATAACACCCCATAGCTGCCCGCCGTTTCCCCATTCGACAAAATATATTTTCATTATACCCATGCGCTATACCGCTCACACACAACGGTATGGCGCATTTCCTTTTTGTACACTTTCCCCATTTGTTCCCCATTGGGCCACTTCGGGTCAAACTTAACTTTGCATTGGAAACAGAAGAAAACTATAGGCTGACAAACAGCAGGTTCCGGTTTCCCAATGGTACAAGTAACAATTATAAAACGAATGAATATGGAAAGTGAACGCAATTTAATGACCACCACCGAAGCAGCCCGGTACCTCGGACTGAAACCCAGTTATCTCTACAAGATGATGATGCGCCGTGCAATCCCTTACTATAAGCCGGGAGGAAAACTTTGCTTCTTCGCCAAGGAAGACCTTGACGCTTGGATGAAACGGGTACGGGTGAAGTCGCAGGAGGAAATCGACAGCGAGGCTGCACGCTATCTGGCTGCTCATGAGAAAAACAAATGATTTACCAATCTTTTATAAAACAACCGTTATGGACAATTTTAAAAACATGGAGCCGGGTATCAAGGATACTGCGGCTTTTGATTCCGCGAACAAGGAATCCAAGAAGAAGGAAAGCAGACCCGTTATCAGCGCAAAGGCACAGACCATCTTGGAATTCTTGCGCAACTGCACCCCTTATGAAGCCGATTCCATCCGTGGAATGGTTGGCTACGGCACGGGAAAAGGTGACATCGGCACGATTGAAGCAACCGATATGCTGGCAGTCAACCGTTTCCTCAATCACGGGCTTACCAAAGAAAATGGTACGAGCAGCGAGGCTGTCATGAAACACCGTCAAGAACGTGCCCAAAAGTTGATGGAGGCGGTCAAGGGATTTGTGGATATAAGCCAGCTTTGCCGCATCAGTGTCGCGCTGATGAAAATCTCTTCCGACTTCAAGGCTGTGGAGGATGCGCGAGGGCACCTGCAATCGCAATCCGTCGCTAATGGAAACCGAAACTGATGTCAAACTGGAACGGGATATCGGATAACACAGGAACGGACAAGTTAAACTTTCACGCATGGGATGTCTGGAAACGGCCATAGGACTTTCCGATATTCCGTTCCCATAACTTTTATCAAACGATGCAAGAAAATACAAAGGACAAGGAAAAATACAATTTCTTGCGCCCGACAGGGATTGAAACATTTGCGTTCATATTCTCCGCAGGTGCATTGCAATGGCTGCACGGAACAACAACCGATGATGACGGCAGGGAAATCGGCAACTTCACTTTGTTTGGCGACCTCTTGGCAAGGATGGCTCTTGCGGACGGCACGTCCAAAGGTTTCCACCGACCGCTTATGCTTTCAGTCGGTCAGGCGCAGTATTCCGAAGAACAGCTTTCAACCCATTGGAACATGGGCAGGAAGCGCATACGCCGCCTGTTGGACGGACTTGAAAGGCTGGAACTCATAGACACCTGCCGTTCAAGGGTAGCGTCAGTTATGACATTTCCATGCCTGTTGCAATGGATGGCAAAGGATGGCAGCGTGGTTTCCAACCCATTCATCCACAAACAAAGGGAAAGGATAGAACCGTTCTGAATGGCTGTAAACGGGCAGACTGGCTGATTTCTCGCTTTCCTGTTGTTCCCTAATCTGGCAAGCCATCCGGTACAAACAAGGCTTACCAATGGCAAACGTGAGGGAGGTATGGCGTGAAGCGTCAGCGTTCAGTTTCGAGATATGCCGAGGTATTACCGCCTTCGGACAGTAAAACCCCGACACTCTCGCAACGGTCTGAAAGCCCGTTGTTCTTGCCGCTCGCAGGCTCGCACCATCCCTTTTGTAAATACCGTTTTACGACTATTTTAGCGACATTAGTTATGGCACATGAAGAAGATACTCCCAAGCAGCAATCCGGGCAGGAGAAGCCTGTTGTAAGGCGTGACAAGGTGGTTGTCACCAAAGTAACCTCCCAAGAACTTTCTATAATAAAAAGTAATGCGGAGCAATGCGGCATGACACGCAGCGACTTCATCCGTGCAAGGTCACTCGGCTACAAGCCAAGACAGCGGCTCTCAGACACGGAACTGGACGGATTGAGGCAGCTTGCAACTTGTAGGACGGACATGGTGAACTTCGCCAACGCCCTGCACGGATTGACCGACAACGAGAAGATAAAACTTTTCCGGCACCAGCCGACCATGCTTGACTGGTACGAGAAAGTGGCGTATGTCACGAACAGTGTCACCGACTTTTTGCAGTCCGCGCAGACGGTCAACAGTTATCCGGCAGGAACAACAAACGAAGAAGCGAAGGAGGAGGGCGCATGATAGCCAAGGCAAAGGCCGTAGCCCACGGCATAAGGGCGATGCTGTATGTGTCGGGAGAATCGAGGAACAAGAAACATCCAGAAAAGATTACCCGTGTATGCGACAACTTCATGCCGCAGGGAATGGACGCGACAGGCATTTTTACGGAAATGAAGTTTGCCACGATGAACCATCCGAATATCAAGAACAACGTCATCCGCATGGAGATAAGCCCGGCGATGGAGCATACCGAGAACTTCACTTTGGACGATTGGCGGCAACTGTGGCAGGACTTCGCCGCCGCTTTCGACATTCAAGAAATCCGCGACAAGGACGGCAAGGTGGTTTCCATGCAGACGAACATATCGGGCAGCAAGTCCTCCATATGGCTGCATGAGGAATCCAACAGCGGAATACCGCATCTTCATGCCATCGTCAGCCGCGTGGACGAGAAAGGGAACATCAACAACGACCACGCCATACACCTACGCGCACAACGGGCGGCGGAAATGATAGCCCGGCAAAGGGGATGGACTACGGCGCAGCACATCCATGAAACCAACATCCCGAAAGTCAGTGCTGACTGCATGGAAGCCTTGCGTGAGCTTGACAAGTGGTCATGGGACGGCTACCAAGAAAGGCTTACCGCCAAAGGCTATGAGCTATATTTGCGCAAGGACAAAAAGGATGTAATACGTGGCTATGTACTTCTCAAAGGTAACACGAAGTTCAAAGCATCGGAACTTGGAAAGGGGCGCAACCTGACCGCATCCCGTATCAAACAGACATGGGAAAAGTTACATTCCGACAAGACGCAACAAGTCCGTCCGGCTACCAAACAACCGGTTGTATCTACACCGAAGCCGTCCGTTCCCAATGGTACGCGACAAAAGCCACAGCCTGTTATACGGCAGAACAATCCGATATTCGAGAACTACACGACCTATAAGCCGAACAGTCAGCCTACGGAGTTTGAGCATGACGGCAAGACCTACAATCGTTATCTCCCGGACAAGGTACTTGACTTCTTCAATGATGAGTTCGACTACCGGGAACTGGCCAACTGGCAAGACTTGCAGAACTTGGCGATGGCTTACTTCACCTTGATAACATCACCCTATGAGGTGACATCGGGCGGCGGTGGCGGCGGTTCACAGTCAGACTTGAAATGGGGACGCGATCCGAAAGAGGACGAGATTGAGTTTGCCCGAAGATGTGCACAAGCCGCTTCAAACAGAATCGGCAGGCATTCCAAAGGCGGAATAAAACGCAAATGACAACCTAAAAACAGCAATGCAATGAAACAACCAGATACGGCGGCTCTCCGAGAGCGGCTTGCCAATTATACACCCGAAGATGAGTTGGAACAGGACAAACAGGAACTTGAAGGACTGCTTCAGGAAGTCAATTACCAGCTAATCGAGCTTCGCAATCTGCTGAAAGAAGTCAATGCGCTCAAAGAAGAATTGCACGGCATACACGGCAGTTTGAAGCATACCGTCCAACGGGAGCGGACAGCTTTTAATGCCTTGGTTGCGGCAAAGGACAGTGCGGACAATATCGTAAACGGCATCAACCGTGCCATTGTCAAGGCGGAACAGCACACCGTCATCCGTGCAGAAATCGGCACCGATGAAATGGAGAAAGTGCATCAATGCACAGTCCAACACATCAAGGCCGAAAAAGAACTGTTGGAGAAGCACAGCGTTAAAATGGCCAAACACCTCCAAAGCAATGAAGGAATTTGGCTCTCTACATATTGGTTTACTTTTTTTGTAATTATACAGTTCATTTTCTGCTTAGCTGTAGGCATATGGGCTTGGTTAAAATGAAAGAACTTCAAAATATGGTAATATATGGAAAGCATAGAAATTGCCATTGTAGTTGCTATAAATTGGAGCATATAGAACTACCATTTGATTCATTTTCAAATTTTACCGTCTTAATAAGATTAGCCCAATCTCTAAACTTCATTTCTGGTAAATTTCCATAATATTGCTGCGTAATTTTTATCGCTTCTAAAGTATGCGGAGTTTCTGTATCAAGAAGTGGTCGTAACTTTTTTAAAAGACCATTATCCGTTATCTTCAGAATCTTGCCATTGCTTGGAATGCCATATCTTGATGTGGAATCGTTTGTTGGTTTCCCGAAAAAGGAATCAATATTACGAAAAAATGACACAATATCTTTCCTTTTAAAAAGAACAGGTGTGTCTCCATTTTTGAGATTCTTCTTTAGAAATTCCCCTGAAACGACCTCTTCTTGAAAGAAACTACGAGAATAAAAAGAAACACTTTTCCTCTCGTTCAAACGTTGTTTCGCAATATGATGATTCCAGCAAACAAGTACATCATTAATTCTATCATAACCTAAAAACACAAACGGGATGATAGAATGTTTTATCTCATCAAAATCTTCCTTTACAGGTAATTGTGCCCTTGTAGTATCTGGTCTTGTTTTGAAATAAGCCGATGATAAATTCTTTACATAAACATAGTAATCTTTTCCTCCAATTTCCATCAAGAAAGGTTGTATCCCTTTTTTGTAAATGAAATCAGGTGCTGTCTCAAGTACATTTAACATAAGTTGCAGCAATGTTTCAGGTAAGACTTTTTCCGTTCTCATATCTTATAGACTTTTTATCAGTTTGCTATTGGGAAAAATTTCAGATGGTACACCAAGTGGAGTGACTTTTGACAAATCACAGTCATAATGAATATCAGAAATTTCTGCTGGTATTGAACTATTGTCAAGAGACGGAATATCCTTGCAATTATATTTTTGATATGTGTCACATGCTAATGCGTAATCAAAACAATACTCGCAGGCTTTTTCGAAATCCGACCCTAGTGTTTTTGAAATCATATCAGCAAGTTGAAAACGAAGTTCTGCATTCTCTAAGTTTGGTTCAATAGCATCCATTAAATCCAAAACCGTTTTTCCAACTCCAGATTGTTGTACACATAATGACGCTATTACAACAATCGAACTTTCATTTGGTGTTAGTTGATTATGCGAGAATCTGTGTACCCTATTAATACGAGAAGTACTTTTCACTTCCAGTTTGTCTGTCCCATCATTAAAGTCAAAAATATCTGAGGTAGTCGTATGCCATGACTTTACAAGGTAGCTTGGGTTAGATGAGTGCTCTATAACGAATAACTCTGCCCATAATCCTTGTATAGTTTTTATCGGAGGTCTCGAAAAACGCCTAAAAAGTTCTACAAGTTTCTGAATTTCATTTAATAAATCCTGTTGGCTTGGGAAATCGCCAAGCTTTTCAAGGACAATACACACGACATCTAAAAAATACTCTATATAATCTATCTGTTTTGATTTTAGCGTGATAACTGTATAATAGTTTTCATTTACAAATTTTGATTCAGTATCTTTTTTAAGCCGACATAATTCATTGAACTGAACAGTGATAAGTTCGAGGTTAATATTGGGTGCATTATCTGTAATTGAACTTCTTATAAAGAACATAGGACGATCATCGATTCCAACACCAAGTTTATGTGTCTTAGAGAATGGCACATTTATCACTGTATAGCAGTTGGCAGATTGAGAATGGCTGCCCATCAGTTTTTTATATTGTTGATATATTGATTTTCTCATCATTTAACCTTCTGTTTCAACATAGTTAATAGCAAAATCTTCTGGATAATAAATCGCTAATGTATATGCTTCTCTGCCAGACCAAATAACAGAGTCACATTTGAGTTTTACTTTGTGAATCTGTATGGTTAATGAATCTTCAAATTTAATCGCAGCATCTCCTGGATATACGGAACTTGATGTCGTTGAACGCCCCGAATGCAAATTTACAAGGCGTTGCGTGTCCTCATTGAATGCACGTAAACGAGCTTCTCTACTTGCATATGCCATATGTATTATATATCCATGTGTCAAAGGTGTATTAGTTTTGGTACTCAAATATTTGACATATCTTAGTGTTGCTTGTTTTCGTGCAGCATCTGGCATATTCTGAAATTTAAACTCTGTCAAGAATTCAATAAATTCCTGAATAGGTACTTTTATATATGCATGGTTTCTATCTTCTGTTCCGTAATCTTTAAAAAGTTTCCATTCTTGATGGGAAGTAAGAAAACTTTCAACGAACGAAATATTTTCAGGGATAGCCTGAAAAGCATTCATTTTACGCCAACCTGACAACTTCGTAGTTACGGTATCTTTTGAAAGAATATTCTTTCTTGTTGCGTTCAGCCTATTAGATATTAAAAGTAGTCTTTCTACATCTTCAAGACTCTTGTTCTCAAGCAACCAATTACGCATTTCCTCCTCATGTTCAACATATTCTCTATACTCAATGATAACTTCATAAGGCAAGAAAACACGACACGACCAAAGATAATTCTTTTTGTAACCAAAGAAACGGCATCTTTGCTGAATCGTATCTGCAGTAGATTTTCCTACACTATAGCGAGGCATATATGTAACAGCAAGGTGTTCAACCGTAAAGCCACGGTTCAACATATCTGCGCCAACCAATATGTGAGAACAACTCCCAGACCAATCTATTTCCTTGTTTTCTCCTTGTCTTTTATTTCTACTAATTACAAGCTCAATGTTCGTATCAAGAATGATATCATAAACATAATGCCATATTTCTTCAAAAGATGGATATGGTTCATTGTATTTTTCATACAAACGAATAGCTTCTACATAATTTTCATGAAATGAACTTCGGAGTTCCTGATAAGCCGGATCTGATTCTCCATATGCCAACATATTTGCCCAAGCATCTATCAAGTTTTTTATCCATCCATAAAATTTTTGACTTGCATCTTGTTCTCTGTCTGCATGTACCATCATAGACAAGAATGATTCTTTCTGTTTGATATATACAATGATTGCCACGCCCATAATATGAAGTTGCAATGCATTTATCAAAGAGTCCGGACAGTTTGTCAAGTCATTGTGTTTTGAATGGTATACTTGATCCTGCTTTATGGTTATTATCAAGCCTGGCTCATCTACAAAAAAGGTTTTACCACCTGTATATCCTTTCCCTGGTGTTAATACTGTGTGATTTTTAGGTGAAAGCAAATCCATGATACTTATTAGTAGTGGACCTTGAGGTGTTGCCGTGTATTGCACATAGGAGTGATTTTCCAATGCGCTACGGAGTTTCAGAATACTACTGTAAGTCGTTGTATATTCATCATCTTCCCACTCCTCTGATTTGCTGTTTTTATAGGCGTAGCCATTTAAACTGGCTTGGTCTGCTTCATCATCAATGATAAGAACCCCAGATTTAGCAATTGTGTTCTTTAATTGAATATTATTGAACATTGTCGCCAGTTCAGTAATGTACTTGTGATGTTTTAGAACAGTTATCAAAATCGTAGGCTTAGTGCTCATGGAAAGAGCATTGCGAATACGTTGCGAGTCATCTTTTGTAGGATTCTCAAACAACTTATAGTGTTTGGCATTTACACTGCCATTGATTAAATCAGTTCTTAATCGTTTTGTTGTTTGAGAAAGAAGATTATTCTTTGTCCCTGCAAAATATATAATAATCCTATAGCCGTTGTCATGTGCAAGTGCAGACAGTGTCGTAAATGACATCGTTTTACCACTTTGAACATATCCGACCACTAGATTTGTTATAGATTGACTTTCTCGTTTATTAGGATTTGTACACTTGGATAATATATCTATTGTTTCTTTTTGAAGCACGTCAATCCCTTCACTATCTACTTTAGCTTTTAATCTCGATAGCAAGTCAATGGTCATTTCTCCAATAATTGGAGTAAAACCTTCTTTTTTATTTTGTAAAATTTCTATTTCCATTACATCTGTAATATACCTTGGTTAAATAAGATTCTGACATTGGAAGCATATTTCGTTCCTCTGTCTGGTGCCATAATCTCAGCCAGTGTTAATGCCTTAAAAATAGTGACTATTGGCGTATAGTCTTGCCCCTTTTTGAACTGATCAAAGCGAGTAAAGAAAGGATGGGCGAGATTTATTTTACATACTATAGGCGCAGCTTCGGATTCTGTGTTTTCTTCATCGGGATTCATAACAACAGAATATAAAGAATCGGCCTCGGTTTCTGTCACAAGTTCTATTTTTAGGATATAGTTTTTCCCATTATATTGGAATGTTTCACTACAACTATCAAGAGCTTCTGCCTTTATGATCTTTTCTTCATTCTTTTGGATATACTGAGTATTGTTTACATTGCTTTCTACAGCACTAACTTGTCTCGAAAGTTGTTTCGGCTTTGACTTTTTTTCCAAATCTTTTTTTATGGTCTTGGATATCTTTTCATAATGCTCTTTCCCTCTCTGTCTATAGTTGTCAGTTTGACTAAGGAGGCTTGGTTCATCTGCTTTTAGTTCATCTCTAATGCCTTCCATGAGCATATATAAGTCTTCTTCCTCTCTGAAACCATTTTTATTGAAAGAAACTTCAAAACCTTCTAGCTCTAACTCTCCAAAGAGCCTCCTATATCTAAAACTACCAGATTGTCCAAAAAGTACTGAAGGAAAATATCGTTCATCTCCACCTCCAACAATTACTCTACCACGCCGCATTAGTACTAATCCATTTGCTCCATTTTGAATCTTATCTAAAATAGCAATGAATCCTTTTGCTTTATAACCATCTATTTCAAAATCGATTTCTTTTTTCCAGAGGATATTTTCTCCATCTGGTGTCTTGTAAAAAGGTGCTTTTAGTATATTATAATTAGGTGCTTCCAACAGAGTCTCGTTGACAAATATCTCCACTTCGCCACTGCGTAAAAAATTACGGTAAATGCTTGACAGATGCCTCTTGATTTTATCCATCTGCATTGGTTTTGGCGCATTCTCGGATAAGTCTGTTAAAATTATTTCAGTATAATGAGAATCTTTCATTTTGGGCTGCTCTATTACAACAAGTTCCTCTCTTTCTTCTGCAGTGACTTTTCCCAAATCAAATTCTGTGAATCTTTCAACCATCTCTCCAAGAGCTTTTGTACGAACGCTCCACTTGTTCGAAAGCCATACAGAAGCTGTTTTCATTCCCATTCCAAACTCATTTAGCCCTGTGTCATCCAGAGGTATATGTGCAGGTTCAAAGGCCCTCTCATAATTTTGGGCGTCTATTCCTGCAGCATTGTCACAAATAGAAATGCTTCTATTTGTCCAATCTATAGTTATATGTACCTTTAATTTATAGTTACTGCCATCAGTTTCTAATAACTCTTTTTTGTGGTCGATAAAACTTTGGACGGCATTGTCTACATATTCTCCTAGCGTATTTGAGACTGTGTTGTTAAGATTCCTAAATGTATTGTATACATTCGGTTTCAACGCGATGGAAACTCTTTCTATTTGTTTCATGATAAGCGAATCAAGTTTTCTGCAATACGTTTCACGACTTCCACATTTACAGCATTCCCGAAAGCTTTAAAAGCACTGGCAATCGTATCAGGATATTCTTTTAAATCACCCATACACTGGAGTCGTGCACCTTCTTTTCTTGTCATATATCGACCTTGTTCTCCATTGGGAGTGACAATCCAAGGGATAATTGGAATTTGGGTCGTAGTAAGTACAAGTGCTGGAGAATATGTAGGCCGTTTTACTCTTATCCCGGATGGCCGGAATTGCACAATCTTTGTGTATAGATTAGGGTGTTCCTCGGCTCCACAATTCCATTCAAACTTTTGATGACTATTCTCAAAACCTGGCTTTCGAATATCTGCTATCCATTCATCAATCCAAGATTTATTCTCTTGATAAAATTTACGATTCAACCTAATAAACATTTTCTTCCAATCAGGGAACTGTCTTGCTTTTCCTTTGGGTTTACCTTGTGCATAAACAGGTAATTTTAGCAAATAATCATCCTTTGAGTTTCCGGTAATTTCTTCTCCAAATTTACCTTTCTTTCCTCTTAGTTGTTGGTTTTGTTGATAATAAGGTGCCGCACCCTCATAGTTGTATGTGGCACCAAATTCCATTGCCCATATAGGAAATGTTGGAAGTTGACATTTATTCTCATTGAGTAAATCTAAGAACTTCTGCCATGCAGCCATATGATCTTTAGTTATTTGGCGCAAAGACATATAGTCTGAATCGTCAGGAACAAGGATATCATTGATATTGCATTCCGGCCTCTCCGTATGTTCTGGGAAATTAAATCCTACTAATCCTCCTTTTGATTTAAGCCTGCCAACTATGTATATTCTTGTCCTATGCTGTGGAATACCAAAATAATGCGGAGAAATAATGTCATCTTGAATATCATAAAGTTGTGACAACGTACTATAAATCACTTTATATGTATTTTTGTTGTCGTGAGACTTCAAATTTGGTACATTTTCAAGAAACACAAATTCTGGTTTTTTGCATTCCAATATTTCCCATATTTTATAGAAAAGGTTTCCTCTTCTTTTTTGGTCATCAAATCCTTGTTGCTTCCCTGCTTGCGAGAAAGGTTGACAGGGAAAACCAGCGCAAAGGATATCGTGGTCTGGGATATCTTTTGTTATATCTATTTCATTGATGTCGCCACTGCATTTCATGCCAAAATTTCGTTCGTATAAAGACTGAAGTTCTGGTTGAATCTCGCTAGCAAAAACACATTCGCAACCCAATTTCTCTAAGGCTAAATGAAATCCGCCTAATCCGGCGAACAAGTCTATGAATTTTAGTTTTGCCATTATAATTTCCTTTTTACTCCTTGCGTTTGCACTGTATCTCGCAATAAATCTTGAATTGTTACTCCCAAATGTTGTGCTATTTGGATAAGCGTTTCCAAAGGTGGTTGAGATGTATTAGTACACCACTTTGAAACAGTTGAAGGGTTAACACCCAGTTGTTCTGCCAACCATTTGCTTGTGCGTTTTTGCTCTACAAGAACCAACTTTAAACGATTTATATCTCCCATCTTTATAATTTTTGCTCCAAAGATAATGAATATTTATCACTTAAATTCCTGTTGGTAACTTTTTAACATGTTGTAATCGTCATAAAAACGAAATGGATTTGCGAGTGAGTATATAATATTAGTTTGTTATTGTATTGTTACCCAAGATAATACTTGTTAGACTATATATTTAATTATAAGATAGTTAAGTTGTATATTTATCTTGGAGGGAAAGAAGATAGGTAAGGTTGCATATCCCGTCCGTGCTCCCGTGCAGGAAGTACCATGCCTCCACGGACATTGCCATCTCCAATTTGTAGCACGGCAAAACAAGCTGTTTCAAATTTTTCATAAGCCTTGATGTTTTTTGTTGTGTGTCTTACAAATTATCCTTTGGCGTTCTTGTCGGCCTTCCTGTTGGTAGCTTTCAGGCTCTTGATACGGTCTATCTGTTCCTTGGGAAACAAGACACGCCGTCCTATCCGCTGTCCTTTGATGTGTCCCAGCTTCTCGTGCCGCCAGATGGTCGCTATGCTCACGCCCCATTTCTCCGCCAGTTGCCGGATGGTGTAATACTCCGATGTGTCCTGTGGTGCCTGTTCCTGCCGGTATTCCTCAAACGCGCACCTCACGCTTGCGCCGATAAGCTGTTGAAGCTCGTCGCGCGATACCAGTACCATTTCTGTCTTATCTGTCATAATCCACTGATTTTAAGTTCGTGGCGGCAAAGGTAGGGCAATAATGAAACCTGTGAATTTGTGGTATTCTGTGAAATGACACCGCATGAAAAAAGCCGTCAAACAACTGGTGCTTAACGGCTTGTGGAAGTCTGTGGGTTGTGGTGAATTGTAGCCACCTGTGGGTTATGTCACTATTTTATCATGGGAAGCAGCTCTTTGAGCTTCGCTATAAAGGTTTTCTCCACGTTATACTTGGCGAGGCTTTCGGGTGTCAGACCCATAGAACGAGCTGCGGCTTCCCTGTAACCTTTCCAGTCCTTGAAGTAGGCTTTGGACAGCAGGATGGCGACACTGCGCATCTTGCCTTTCACGCAACTGCCGTATATCGTGGAGTAGTCGGCACGCATGACGGCACGGAGGAAATCCCGGTCGGAAACGGCATTTCCATCCAATAGAGGCTTGCCCTTGTCGGGGCCGCTCTGTACGGTAAAGGTGGTAAGGAAACGGTACAGCCTTAAAACGGGAACTTGTGCGGTCGTGCTGAACGCGCCGCCTTGCATTGTATCTGTGGCGGTAAAACCGGGTGATACTTCTTCTGTACAAGAGGGTATTGTTTTGGATATTGCCGACTTGGACTCGTTCTCGTGCAGCACGTTCCTCTTGATATATCCCATTGTCATGACGATATGGAACATCTTTATTCCTGCGGACTGTGCTTTCACATCATCATTTTGGGGCAGCATGGAAAGGTGGACGGCTTCCGCAAAATATTCCGTGAAGAGTTGTGCCAAATCCTTGTCGTTGGCATTGACAATATACTCCTTGACGGCTTGGATTTTCGCCTTGTCCACTTTGGCAAGCATGGCATACATTTCTTTCCCTCTGTTCCCATCTGAATCCTTTGCACACTTCCGTATGGCGGCACGGATGGTGTCGATGCAGTCGGTGGCTTCGGTACGTGTCATTGGTTTGGGAGAAATATCAGAACCTTCCGGCGATACTTGATCCTGTTCTTTTTCTGTAAAGAAGTATTGCCTTATGACTTCCATGCTCAGGTAAGCCACACCTGTACGGAAAGCCGCCTTGTTCAAGTCCGCATATTTGGAGCAGATGCCGTGAAGCCTTTTCGTGTCATCGTGAAGTTCGACAAACTTCCGTGCCAGCTCCTTATCCTCGTGTTCGGTGACATATTCCCTGATGCCGGCCAAAAGAAAAGGCAGGGGTTTCAGGCTGTATCGGATGTTCCGGCAAATATCCTTACAATCCGTTTCGCCACTGCCGGAAGATTTGCCGGCAAGCGATTCCGCAAGTTTCAGGCTCTCACTGATTACGTTGGACAGCTTGAACAGGTCGCTAATGATGTCAAACCTTGATTTTTCCATAAGCACCTCCTTATATTTCGATGATACCCTTGAAATCCTTTAACGCTATGACGGCCTTTTCCTCCGCGTCCAGTTTCAGGTAGCGGCGCAGTTGCGCCTCGCTGCTGTGTCCCGTGATGGCTTGGATGGAAGGCAGAGGGACACCTGCCTTGTACGCGTTGGTGGCGAAACTCCTTCGGGCTGTATGGGAAAGGAGCATGTCGCAGAACCTCCTTCCACGTTTGGGATTGAGCCGCTTCTCGTCAAAGCCGCAGTCATGTGTCCAGCCGAGCAACAGGCCGATGGTCTTCACCAGCTTGTTCATTTCATTGGGATGAACCGGGGGCAGTTTGCCGTCATATTTGGCGAGAATGGCTCTCACGCGCCTGTCAACGGGGATATAGACTTTCTTTTCCGTCTTCTGCTGGGTGATGAGTATGAACTCCGTGCCGCCGATTTCCGTTATCATGCCCTCGCATATCCGTGAATAGTCGGAAACACGCTGCCCGGTCAGACAGCCCACGATGAAAATATCCCTCACGTGCTCCAGCGTCCTTATGTGGGTAATCCTGCATTTGGAAAGTTGTGCCAATTTCTCGTCCTCGCTGATGTCAAGTGATTCCAGTCTCTTTTTCACAGCTTCCTTGGTGGAAAGGTCGAGGTCAAGCATTTCCTGTATCTGTTCCGGAGTGAGGTAAATGTTGTCCACCTCCTCCTTTTTCGGCACGAAGTCGGAATGGCGGAAGTCATCGCATTTGGTCAGCTTGTCCTCGTAGGCCGCCTTTGCCACCGTGCGGACATCGGTCATGTACGAGTTGATGGCGTTGGGCATCAGACCACGCTCCTTCCAGTAACCGACAAGGCTGTTGCGTGTTTCCATCGTCATGTCATCCAGTCCGAGTTTGCGGTGGGTCTCCTTTTGGTAGTTGCGAATCTGTTTTTGGATAATGCGCAGACCTTTTATATAGGCAGGTGATACTTTCACGGTACGGCCTTTCTTGGTGCGCCGTCCGGTTTCCATGTCTTCTATATAAGAGGTGAGGAAATCCTCAAACAGCATTTTGCCTTTGGGTTTGACCTCCACAATCTGCATCATACCGTTGAGCACGTCGTGTTTCACGCTCTCGATGATGTTCTTTGCCTCCTTGGGATTGAAGCCGTCAGCCTCAAATGCCGCCTTTATCCTCGCGAGGACTTGGGCGAACTGCCCGTACTTTATCCCGATGCTCGACATCAGGGCTGACGAAGTGTATTGCAGGCTGCGGTACTTTTCCCATTCAAGCTGCTTGATGGTGAAGCCCGTCACGACTTTCATGTTCGCCTTTCCGGTGCGTACACGGGCATAGATGGAACCGTAGTCTTCCTTTCCTGCCTTGGATGATTTGATGAAGATGAAATCCATACGCGATATATCCTTTGGTTACATGGTGCAAAGATACAAAATATACCCCGAAATATGGTATCAAATAGTACCAATATTTTCTAAAACAGTGAAATTTCGTGAGTATTCAAATCAAATGAAAACATCTGCAAATATCTGATATACAAAGATAACTCATAAAACGGAATTTCACTGAATATATTTAGTGAATAGTGGACTACAGTTCCTGGAAGAAGCCGGAGGAAATCAAGAAGGAAATCCGTGAAAAATATCAGGAATACCGTACTGAAAAGGGACATGAACCGCATTTTCTCGAATGTGCCATACGCTGGAATGACACTTTGGAGACGCTGGAGACAAGAATCGCCCTGGACTTCGATACGGAAATGGATGATGAAATCTTTTTCTACTGCGATACTTTGGACAGCCTGCTGTCGCTTGCTGACAAAAGCGGGGAAGATTTTGTCATAGCCGGATATTTCGGCTTCGGAGTGTATGAAGATTAGGCATTATATAGAATAAGGTTTTAAAGTACTGATAATTATAAGCTCTGTTAGTCCTTTTCCTTATTCTATATAGACTCTATTCGGAATATACATAGCTATAAAAAACAAGAAATCCCAATCGTAATGACCGGGACTTCTCTACTTCCTTTTTATAGTGCAGATGCGACGACTATGCTCGCACGGGCACTTTCAGTGTTGCAAAGGTAAGTATTATTTTTTATGCCGCCAAATAATATGGCTTCAATATTCAAGTTTGGACACGGCTCTTTCATTTAAAAATGCTTTGAAATTTCAATGTCTGTGGCTGATAGGCATTTAGGAGCAGCCAAACGTCGCTATTGACACAACATAGACTAAATGCCATCTGTCTCTGTTGATGTAAAATCAACATAATCAGTGGTTATCAGTTTGTTCCGAGTTTAAATGAAAGAGCCGTGAAGTTTGGAGGTTTGTGCTATGACGTTCTTGGCCTCAGTCGTCTGAATGGAACTGACAAGATTATAAATCTCGTTTTCCAAATCCGTTTTCCGGTTTTGAGAGATACACCCCAGCATATATCTTACAACATCTATGCTACCTTTGATATTGTGTCTGCAATCAGCAGAAATGTCAGCAGGCAAGCGTTTGATGCCTTTTGGGAAATCCATACGGTAAATGCATCCCCCGTGAGCACACTTGTTGCGAAGGACTCGGATGGTTTCCAGATAATTGAAAAAAACACCTCTTGAACAACCATATGCATTGGCAACCAGATCTTTTGCTTCCGGTTCTTTCAATGAATCATATAATGTTATGATATTACCGATTGTCATGAACTCTATGGTCTTCCATGCAGGAGCATATATTCCGGAATGGTTTGCATGATGGTGCTGTATTATGGGATTTTTACGCAAGGCGGAATAAACCTGTTCCTCAAAGTCATTCACAAATTTGGAAGTTACATACTTGCGGTTGACAAACCAACAGGGGTCATCAATATACCGGAGCGATATATTATAGATAAGTTTTGTACGGATATTGACCTCGATACGGTCAAGGGCATTAAGCAGTATTCTTCGGAGTCTGGTATCAAATTCATAAAGATCATAGACACTCTTGAATGTTGTACCCGGCTTTAGTTTATGGTCACGGTGTTCCAGACATGGGAATTTTATTTCGTATGGAAAAGAATAGAATCCAAGCCGGTAATAACCGACATCAAGGAGAATTTCTTTTGCTTTCTCCTCATTGTCAAACGTCATACCGTTTGATTTCAGTCTGGCGATTTGCTGTTCTATCGTATATGCTTTCTTCATTTTGGTCTTAATTAAAAGACAAAGTTACTTTTTTTATATGGAACAAGCACCTTCTGTATGCATTGATTTATAAAAACATATCTTATAACAGGCTTTAATCCATATTCTTCCATAAAATTACGCCATAAGCCACGCTTCACTTGACAAGTCCCTTCAGAGAAGTTAACTCGGAGGGCGAATACCTCCACGTTCAAGCCTTCGGTTTTCGGGACACAAAATTCCCTGCGGTAATTTTCCGCCCGAAAAAACGCTCCGGTATTGCCGTCCGAGTTGGGGAAAGTACTGGGACTTAGCAAGCGAAGCGACCTACGACGCATAGATACAGGTCAAAATAAAAAAGAATCCGGCGGGAGAACCATGCTCACGTATGCCGTCCCAATGGATTACGCCATCCGGTTATTCCCGTAAACAGAATTCCGCTTCCTGTCACAAAAGGACACATCAAGGGGGACAAAAGCAGCTCGCTCCCAACTCTGCATAATTGTAAGCGCCTGAGTAAGTACATCTTCTACAGTTCATTTTCCCTCCTTACTTTTGCTACAAAAAAATAATATCCTATGATGCAGCGACGTAAACACATGATGAGCAGAGAAAAATTTATCTCCGTTCTTTTCCGTCAGCAGCAGAGTGGTTTGTCCATTGCTGATTTTTGTGAGAATGAAGGTTATAGCCGTAGTAGATTCTATCTTTGGAAACAAAAATACGGTATAACGGAGCGGGAGTTATTGGCAGAAGCCTCCCGCTTAGGGGTTAAAGACAGCTTTGTCCCCATAGTAATCAATGGCGACACGCCATCCCCCGGTATATCTCACGAGACTCCCCTGCCATCTCCCCAGCCTAGCGTCCCCTCTCCCTTGAAAGGAAAGGACAGCTCTGAAATATCCTTGGAATTACCCAACGGATTGAAGTTGAAGTTTAAAGGGTCTTCCGGCTGTGAAGCTGCCCTGAATCTGATCTCTAAAATATATAATGCCAATGTTCTGCCTAAATGACAGCATGAGATATTTCCTATGCCCCGGTTATACGGACATGAGGAAAGGTATGTTCACTCTTTGCGGCCTTGTGCATGAGAGGATGGGAGGCGACATCAGAAGTGGGGACGTATTCATTTTCTACAACCGTTTCCGGACCAAGCTAAAATTGCTCCATGCCGAACCGGGCGGTCTGGTCCTTTACGAGAAACTGCTTGAAGAAGGCACCTTCAAGATACCCGCCTATGATCCTGCCACCCGTTCTTACCCCATGACCTGGAGTGACCTGGTCGTTATGGTGGAAGGCATCAATGAAGATGTCAGCAAAGGCAGGCAAAGACGGCTTTCCAATTTGAAAAAGCATTGGTAAACAGTTGTAAACAAACAGCTTGAAGGCTTGTTTTTCTTATAGCTTTTCGCTATCTTTATATCATCAAAAAAAGATATTGAATGGCAAAAGAAGATGCAACCGGACAAGCTGTGGAATCCTCAATGGAACAGCTGCAGGATATCAACCGTAAACAGAGTGAGATCATCTCGGCCGTCCCTTGCAGGACGACACAGCGGTCTTTCTCCTGGAGCTTTCTTAATTCCTCCAGTGAAGCCGCCATTTTCTCCGCCATTGTTGCCATACTACCGTTTTTATTTAGATCCTGATTATTTTCGTGCAAATACTCGTTTTTATCCACGTGCAAATACTCGTTTTTAATTATGTGCATTTACTCGTATTTGTTGCAAAAATACGGTCTTTTTTCCGATAATCAGCTATTAATAAAGTCTTTTTTTACCTGTTGTATTGTAGATACGGCCTTTCCCGTGAGCTTCGCCACGTTCCGGATCGAGTAGCCTTTCTTTAACAAGGCGATCGCCTCCCGGTATTCCTCTTTCCTCTGTTCGGCCGTTTTCCGGCTTCCCGGCTTCCGTCCCAGCCTGCCCCCTTTCTGGATGTACAACTCCCGTCCGCTATTAAGGCGGTCGATGATCCCCTGGCGTTCGATCGCGGCCAGTTCCCCCAACAGGGTAGTGATCAGAGAGGACAAGGGGTTTACCGTCTTGTCCGGCCGTAATGTTTCCAGGTTCAGGTTTTGGATATACACGCATATTTTATGCGTGTGCAGCGTATCGAGTGCCTTTAGGATCTCTAGGGTGGAACGCCCCAGGCGTGAGATCTCGGTCAACAACAACATATCCACCCGGTTCTGCGGATCTGTGCAGTATTCCAGGCAACGGCTTAAAATCGGGCGTTCGATATTGGCCTTTCGTCCGCTTATCTTTTCCTCAAAGACCGCCGTCACCTCGTACCCCCGTCCGGCTGCGAACCTCTCCAGATCGACAACCTGCCGTTCGGTCGATTGCCTGGCCGACTGCGAGCTTACACGTGAATAAATAACCACATTCATCCCTTTTGCTTTTGTTCTTCCTTATCTATTGTTTTAATCACCTTATCCACCTCTTTCAAGGACGGCATTATTTCCGGATCTATCCAAAAAAGAAATTCGCTAATTAACCTATAATTACTATCTTTGCATTGTAATGCTTGGTAAAGCCTCTGTTTTCAAAACACGTAACCAAGTCAAGGATATACCCGTTCATCAAGAACGGGTTTTTCTTTTGCGACAGCCCATTCATAAGACAAAGGATATTATAACAGGTCAGTAATCACAGCCGCCGGAATATCCAGCTTTGAGAAAGCGAACATCTTTTTCCCCAGATCCTTTAACGAGGCTCCGATATGGTACACGTCCGTTTCATCAACGATCAGGAAACGGTCGTGACTGTCCCGGTACGTCCTGATGTCGATAGGTGTGTACTGGCTGTTATGCCTGTCAAGATCAAGTTGGAGTTGCTGCGTGATACGCTGGGTGTAAATGGTGGCCGAGACACCGACGCTGCGTTTACTCAACATGAGCAAGACCGTTTCGTCCACATAGTTGTCGATAAGCACGATCGAACGCCTGGCCGACTTTACCAGATCGGTAGCGAACTTGTACGCATCGAAAATCTGGCCGTTATAAAAAATGCCTTCGACCGGGGGCAAGGCAGTACGCACAAAAAAATCTATCTTCTCGGTATGTTGAGCGACAGTCCTTTCAAGTTCTGACAAACGTTTATTAATGGAATACCCTTTTAAAAGATAGTCCTTTAAAACCTTATTCGCCCATTGCCTAAATAAAATACCTCTTTTACTATTGACACGAAACCCAATGGATATGATCGCATCCAAATTGTAATAAGTCAGATTGCGCATCACTTGCCGTTTGCCTTCCTGTCGAACTGTTCGGAAATCCCGAACAGTTGAACTTTCCTCTAATTCTTTCTGATCATATATGTTTTTTATATGCTCGCTTATATTTGCTTTGCTGGATTGAAAAAGATCCACAATTTGCGCCTGTGTCAGCCAAACGGTTTCATCTTCCAGCCTCACTTCCAACCTGACCGCTTCATCCGGCTGGTATAATATGATTTCTCCCTGTTCCATTACTTATTTACCTTTTCTTAATTCATCAAGCCTCTGCATCGCACCGCTGAACTTCTCACTAAACATCATATCATCGGGCAAAACAAACCAGGTGGGAATACCTCTCGACTGTGGATTACCTATACATTCATCTTGCCCGTTCTGTTTGCGGTAATCGTCCCATTCACTATAAGCGATGTTTCAACGAATACCTAATTTATAGGTATTTTCCCATTTAATAATAGCCAGTGAATAGGCCGGATCATCTTTGCCGTCATAAATCACTTCTACAACTTCAACCACCCCTTTAGGGGAATTTATAAACTTCGGATTTTTATACGAATAAGTGCTCATGTCTTTTATTTTTTATTCATAGCACACAAAGATACTCAAAACAAATATATACATATATACATACGTATGATTAACGTATAAAAACATTTATGGTTATTCTAATCTTTGATTAATTCCGGTACAGAAACAAAACGTACCGAAAGACGGAAACAGGATTTATTTCGGTACGCTTCCCCGATCGGTACAAAAAACACGCAAAAAACGAAAATACTACTTTTAGTCTTTTAGTATATTTGTAGAACATAGGAGCAGTTCGGTAGAGCCAAGCCGGAAATGTAAATTTCGCTTGCCATTGCACTCACCTTTCACTATATTTGAGTTGAAGCTCGAAGATACTTTCGCTCGGCTGAATAAAATTAAAGCGAGCTTTGTTTTGCTCCGCTCTCGCTTATTCGTATATTTGTAGAACATAGGAGCAGTTCGGTAGAGCCAAGCCGGAAATGTAAATTTCGCTTGCCTTTGCACTCACCTTTCGCTATCTTTGCATAAAAGAGAGAGGGTATTTTCGATTTCTCTTGGAAAGAACAGGACTTGATATGAGCACACTTGCCGACGTTGTATTACCGCTGCCGTTATATAAATATTTTACGTATCGGATTCCTTCCGATTTGCAGGAGGCTTTGCAAATTGGCAGTCGGGTCGTGGTTCCTTTCGGCAGGAAAAAGTATTATACGGCTATTGTAGTTCGGTTACACGATGTCATGCCACAGGGATACGAGGTGAAAGAGCTTATTTCGGTGCTCGACGAGCGTCCTGTTTTGCGCCGTCCCCAATTACAGTTCTGGGAATGGATCGCCGATTATTATCTCTGTTCGGTCGGCGATGTGTATAAAGCGGCGTTGCCTTCGGGATTGAAACTCGAAAGTGAAACGACGGTCACGTTGAATACGGATTTCGAGGAACCGGACGATAATCGTTTGAAAGAGCGCGAATGGATGCTGTTGGCGGCATTGGGTAAGAAGTCACGCATGACCGTGCAGGAACTCGAAAAGGAGAGTGGAATGCGCAATATTTTACCTACTTTGCGGGTGTTGCTCGAACGAGAGGCTGTTTTTGTCTCCGAACAGTTGAAGACGAACTACCGTCCGAAGACGGAAACTTATATTCGTTTGACGTTCCAACAAGGCGATGATGCAGCTTTGCGCCATGCGTTTGAATGCGTGAAGCAAGCCAAGAAGCAGGAGACGATGCTACTGTCGTTTCTCGATTTATCTTTGTTTATGCAAAAGGGAAAACTGAGAGAGGTTT
>ULNP01064737.1_pt1 | contig 50681 bp, 82 predicted proteins | sample 1951941 | NCBI WGS metagenome assembly ULNP01 (sample SAMEA4835579, study PRJEB28245) | human gut metagenome | biome: gut microbiome; material: fecal sample | place: Denmark | collected 2008
GGTGATTGCAAAGTTATTGCCAAACGTTGGATGAAGAATGGCATGGACAGAGTGTACATTAATGGATATCCTGATGATGTTAAAATCTGGATTGAAGCTGATGACATGTATGGCATACGTGTTTCTGCAAAGAAAGGAGAAATTTTCAATCACTCTATGTCTCAGATCTTGGGTGATTTTCTGGATGATTTGCATAAATATGTTAAAATTGAGTTCAATAAAAATTATGCAGAATTTGCAGCAAAGGTAGGTGAGTGATGATTGATTTTGATGCGATTAAAAAATATCTTCTTGAATCTGAAGATTGCTATGCAGAAGTAAGAAAGATTTCTTATAAAATTGACGTGATTGCTGATGAAGTAATTGATGAGAAATATGTAAAAATTAGAATCATCACAAGGGATGGTAATATTTCTGATGAACTTTCAGAAAAATTTGGTTATCACGTTACTTGGATTGGTCATGCCAGTCTCTGTGGAACCAATATTGTCTATGTCCCGAGATCAGAGTGCACAAAAGCTCTTTTGTCTGAACTTCCGTAAAGAAAGGCGAAAAAGCCAGATGCAAAATTGCCATTTGGAATAAGTCAATCAAGAAAAAGAAAGACACAGAAAATGAAGAAGAGGATGATGGCTATTTTTACACCAAAGTTGCAGCATTCTTTACTAAAAATCAAGTTCAATTGCTAGATGGAAAGGAATAAATTTATGCAAAAATTAGAAAAACAAGACATCAAGGACATAGCTGATGGATGCATTGCCACATATGTGCAGAATTCATTCACAAAAGATGAACTGATACGTGAGTTGGCAAATATTTGTGTCGAATTAATGGAAGAAATTGATTGCATCAATACTGATAGTGAGGAAGAAGATGATGAATAAGACAAAATTTACTTTCCAGCTTTCACACAATCCTCTTGAAACAAGACCATATCCAATTGTGGCAGAAGAAGATGGAAGAATAACTGGAATTTGGCAAGACAAATACAAGAAAGTTATTGGATTCTGCTGTGAATATAAAACAGGAACAATTGATGTTACAATTGAGAAATTTGCCAAAACAAAACAATCATTGGCAGGGATGTATATTGTAGTTGCAGATTGTGATGATAACTTTATCACATTATATCCTGCTCTTGAGGGGGCTTATATTATCGATCATGTTTTGAAAGGATAAATCTATGTCAGATAGATATATATTAATTGAAGGAATTTCAACAGGAACAAAGATTGAGCAAGAGAATTTCTTGGCAAGAGTCAATGAAAAGATCGATGATGGATATGAGCCTTGCGGAAGTTTAATTATAACAGCTTCTCAATCTATATCTGGAAAAATTATTAAATACACACAACCGATGTTAAGAAAGGATTGATTAATGTTTTTTAGAATTTATTTCAGCAGAAAGAAATTTAATGAATGCATTGAAAATGCAATGCAGGAAAGAATCAGACAAAAGCACAGCACCATTAAAAATTATTCTGGTGTTTTGGAAAATTTAAGAAAAGCCCGAGAGCATTTGCTTTTAATTGACACATGGGATACTAACAAGAAACTCTTTATTGATGTGCTTTTGGTGCAGATTCAGCGATTTCTTGAATCACCAGATGATGAAAAACAAGAAGAACTTTGGGACATCAAGTTCATTAAAGATGGTGAAACAATAGAAGTTGTTGACACTTATGCTTCAGCAGAGGCTTGCAGAATGGAACTTGCTTATTATCGCAGTAAACCTGGAATTGGCGTCAGATATTTTATGGAGAAAAGCAATGGTTAAAATATCAATTACAAACAGTAAAACACTCATTGATGGTAAAAAAGTCACTAAAATAGCCAGAAAAGGTGGTATTACCATTTATTCAGATAGCCATCAGAATGATTGTTTTTATATCGTAAATGGAATTAAAGTTCTTTTTAGGATAACAGCTGATTGTTCACAGAATTTTGCATTTATGAATGTGGAGAGATTGAAGGATGAATAACAGACATTATATTTGCATTAGCATAAAGCATTCGTATTATAGCAATAATGGATGGGTGCTTTGGCGTTCTAACAAGTTAGGATACACAGGAAGTGTTGATATGGCAGGACTTTATTCTCCGGAAGATTTTGGTGCTGAATATGAGAATGTGCCAGTTGTCAAGATTTGTAGCAATTTAGTCAGAAAATATTGTAAAAAGTATGATTCTGTGCTGGTTGATAAAGACGAATTTGTAAATTTCATTTCAGACCTTAAAAATTGCACAAAGCAGGAAAGCATTGATACAACCAAGACTGTTTTGCATGCTATTGAGTGCATTTTGACTTCAGAAACAATCGAGCCAAATATTCGAATTGAAAAGGCTTTGGCAAGAATCAGAGAGATAAGAGGAAGCAATTGATGGCAAAAGCAGTTAAATTTATTAAAGAAAAGCAAACATCATTCTTTTCAGATTGGAATGTCTATTTGGATGGCAAATTCATTGGATACATTTATAAATGTAAAAGAAATGGTGCATGGAACATAGTCAGCGAAAAATTTGATCTTTTTGCAACCAATCCTGCTGCTGAACAAAAGAGTCTGGCTGATGCCAAGAAAATTATCAGACAAAAGGTGGAGGAATATAGCAATGTTAGGCTATTTGAGATTGGTGAAGAAGTGTCTGTGCTGATTGGAGATGAGGTGCTTGAATTCAGATGCAGTTCTATCCATGATGAGAAATTGGAAGTGAATGGCAGCATCACAGAACGCCGCCATTTTGGATTTTCTTCACAAACAGGAATACATATGAGTTTAAGTTGGGAAGATAAACACAAAAGGACAAATCAACATGAAGAATAGTGATGAGATGATATTCTTGAACTGTGCTGGGAATGCTTCTTTTGCTAAGATCATATATCACAGGAATGGTGAATTTATGATTCGATTGGCATCTTATTCTTTGAAACATTTTAGAGAGATGTATGGTCCAGAGATTGAAATCAATTTCAATTTTAACATTCCGTGGGCTGAGCTTGTTTTGCAGCATTTAGTTGCTGAGTTGGCAAAATACGGATTTTCTCACATTAAACTTATTTTGCCATATTTCCCATTTTCAAGAGCAAATAAACCAGAGAAAGAGCTCGGTTGCAAAATAGCAATTCTTGATTCATTTTTCAAAATGTTAAAAAATATTGGAATTAAAGAGATAACAACATATGATTTTCATCTTGGAGATTACAAATCAAGAGTTTGTGGAATCAAATTCAATAATGTAAGATTTTCTGAAATTTGGAGCTCTGAAATTGAAAGAATTGCCAAGACTCACATAAATGATAAATTTCTTGTTTTTTCGCCTGATAAAGGTGCAGAGGGAAGAGCAATGTCAGTTTATAATGAATTGTCAATGTCTTTGCCATCAAATCCTTTATATTGTAAAGTTGTTTATTTTCACAAAGAAAGAAAAAGAGACAAATTAAATATTATCAATTTAGATGAAGAAGCAAAGAACAATACACAATATCACAATCGAATATGCATAATTGCTGATGACATAATTGACTCTGGCAAAACAATTACAAGAGTAGTGGAAGAGGTCAAGAAATTCAATCCGAAAAAGATTTATGTTTTGACAACTCATCTTTTGGATAGGCATTTTGTGCTCCCTGGTGTTGATTTATTTAATAAATTTTATTAAAATTGGAGGAATTTATGAAACAAGAAAATTTTGCAGAAGAAGCAAGAAAAGAAGAAATTAAAAGATGCATTGAAAACAGAGACATTTTGAAATTGAGAAAAATGTATGCACCTCTCATAAAGAAATGGATTGGCAAATATTCATGGGCGAATTTAGAGAAAGAAGATCTTAAGCAGGAATCAATTATTGCTTTGATAAGAGCTTGCGACAAATTTGACCAAAGCATGGAATCAAGTTTTGGTGTTTATTTGCAACACTGGATACACTATCAACTTGGACAATATGTTCTTAGAAATGTAAATGTTATTCGTCCGAATTTGCACTTTACTGAAAATCCAGACTTAATAACAGAAACGAACAAGAAAGACATTGATGATTATAAGAATTTCAGCTATATTAATATTGATGATCCTGATTGCGATTTGGAAATTCCAGAAGAATGCAAAGATGTTGACAGAAAAATATGCGGGCAAGAAATTTTGCAAATTGCAAAGAAAGAACTTAAAGAAAGAAATTTCAACATAATTCTTGGCAGGATAAATGACAAGCCATTAAGGGCTTTGGCGAAAGAGCACAAATTGAGTCAGGAAAGAATCAGACAGATAGAATTGGCTTCTTTTGGGAAAATAAGAGAAAAGATAGGATTTTAGCGAAAAATGAAGAAAAATGAAACTGAGTATTTTGATTTTTTTAAATTCAAAACAATGGCAGAAAGACATAAAAATCTTTTTGGTGATGTCGGATTTAAAAATCAATTTGCAAAATTTAATAAAGAATTCCAAGAATATTCCGAAAGTGGTGATATAAAAGAACTTGCTGATTGCTATATTTCTATTGCTGGAATTTTCAATTATAACCAGCAAGCTGCAACGCTACTATTAAGCACTCTTTTTGATTTTTCAAACATTTCTGCCAAGAAAATAGAGCAACTTGCATTTGAAAAGATGCAAGTTAACGAGAAAGAAAGAATCTGGCATGAAGTTGATGGTGAAATTAGGCATATTGATTTCCCTGTTTATGCATCAGAGCTTGGATTCATTGATATTCCTGATGGAAAATATATTGCCAGAAAATATCCATCATATGGAGATCCAGTAGAAGAGATAGTTGGAGTCTGTGGTAAATATTTGCCAAGTCATTATGAGTGTGTTCTTAGAAAGGCAGAGTGATGAACGAAGATAAAACATCCATGTTCTATCTATTTGAGATAGAAAGACTTAACAACGAAATAAAAGAATTGAAAAGAATAAATGCAGAGATGACAATTGATAATAAAAGCCAAGAAAGAATCATCAAAGATTTAAAATCAGAAAACAGAAAGAAAAGCAAATGGCTTAGCAACATCAAGAAACATATTGGACCAGAGAATTATAGACTTTACAAGATGTGAATTTTATAATAAAATAAGCATATTGGTTGGAGAAAAACAATGCAGAAAAACATCATCTTTGCTGGTGGAGCAATAAATTCTGAAAATATTGCCACAAAAATTATACAGCAAAATCCTATATATTCCGGAAAAAGTCCAGATTCTGGAGAGAGCACAAAAAAATACAAATTTGCAATCAATCCTACACCATCAAATTCTGTTGTAACAATTAATGGAGAAGTCCGTAACAATTTGACTGCGGAAGAAAATACACAGATTGAGTGGCATGTTGAGGCTGACGGTTATGAAGCACAGAGTGGAAGTCTTGTTCTGACCGAAGATACGATGCTCGAAGTCATTCTACTTTCCGAAAGCTGGCACCAAACTGCTGAGCTAAATGCGGAAATAAAAGGTGTCAGCAGCAGTTCAAATGGCGATTTGGAAGCTGCCAAAGCGGCGGTTTGGCTGCATGGTTATAATGATTTTGCAGGAAATGTTCCGGCAGATTATCTGCAATGGACGAGAACAAAAGCTCTACATTTTTATGTCATCTTGCCAAGAAAGACATTTGTCAAGCGCTTTGTTATCCAGGGCTATAATCAATATGACATCAATACGGTTTCTTACAAAAGCTGGTCAGAAACGGAAGATGAAGATACAAGCAATGACAATCGTGAATATTTTTTCAAAATACCTTCATCAGAGTTCAAGAGCAGTGCAGATGTTAATGCCGAAGTCATGCGGCTTGATGTCTATATAAATATGTCAGGGACTGGGAAATTTTTTCTTTATGGATTCAGAGTAGAGACTTAATCTGTGCTTATTTTCTGAGTTACAATGGAAAAGAAAATTTAATCACAAAAGGAGAAAGAGCATGCAAATTGGCGAAAGAAAAAAATTGAATAAAAATTGGCAAGCAATTGCAGAAGTTAATACAGGGGATGGATTTTTCATCCAAAATGTTTCAGAAGTGATGGTAAATTTTGTTGTTACTGATTCTGAGCCATCTTCTGACAATATTGGTGGAATTCTTTTGCCTTATCAGCAGATGCAATTCAAGAAAGTTGGTGGTGATTTGTATATGAAATCAGCTTCTGCAAATGGAGAGATTAATATTGAACAATCCGAATAAATTTCCAGAATTTCACAGACCATTTAAAGATGGAGAAATGATTAGAGCAAGCATTGGTGGGTGGGTATATAAGATGACACCAATGCAGTGGGCTGCATACATTCAATGCTATCGAAAAGGTGGCATAATGAGTGGAGCAACTTTGAACAATGTCAAGAAAAGATATTTAGATGGTCACCCTTTTATTTTTCCACTGAGCAGGAAAGAAATTCTTGCTCAGCCTTTTATGTTTCCTCAAGAGTATTTAACATTTGTAAACAGCAGACCATTAACATTCAAATTTTATCTGATTGCTGACATGAATTTTGCAAAGAATTTTCTTAAAAAAGCCGAAAGAGAGTCTGTTTTTTTAGAAAGATGGCACAGAAAGATGGTAAAAAATGCAAAAAAGGCAGCCAAAATTCTTAAGAAGAAAAGAGATAAAGAGAAAAGAAAAATGTTGAAAAATAATAAGAATGTAAAAAAGTTTACATTCTTGTAAAATAATTGTTGACTTATTTTAAAAATATATTAGAATGTAAATAGATAAACAATTTAATTTATGGAAAGGAATAAACATTATGAAAAAAATTATGCTTTTGCTTGCCCTTGCTGCGATTTTAGTATGTGGATGCTCTGATGATGAGGCAATGAGAAAATGCCAAGAAGTGCATTCTTATGATGTTTGCCACCACCTATTAAATCGATAGGAGGTGGCAATGAAGTATATTATTTTTGACAGAGTTTTCCCAGTTATTTTTCCAGATAACATTTCTCATAAAGAAATTGCATCTGCAGTCCACAAGGAAGCAACATCCGCAGGATTTATTGAAAATGGAAAATGTTTTGGATTTTCTGACAGCCTTGGAATTGGCAGCCTTAATTCTGACATCAGCCATATCAAGATTTTTCTCAAATTTGCAGTTGAAAATTCTTATAATCCAGTGGAGAAAACAAAATGACAGAAGAAAGTTTTATTGAAGAAAAAGAAGATGGAGCCTGCCTTCCTTTTTCTAAGCCAAAAAGAAAATTGCTTGAAGAGCTTAAAAACATTCCAGAGCTTAATTCTTTGATTGATTTATTTTTCCAAGAATTTGAATTGAGAAAGGATTTTTTGGTTGAAGATGATGATTCTGCTATTATCTTTGATAAAGAAGATGGAAAATGTCACAAGATAAGAATGCCTTTGTCGGAAAGAGAGCAAAAAGCTCGTGAGAATTTGTGTTTGGACTACACTGGATGGTTTGATGAAATAATCACAGATTCATCTTTCAAAAATTCTTTGGTTGATTTTTTCAGAAAATTAGCAAAAGAGAAATTCTTGTGATTGCTGGAGGGAAAGATGAAGGAAAAGGAATTTTGGGAAAAGATTCGTCCATTCATCCAAAAACATACGAAATATTATGAGAGGATCGAAAACAGAGTCAATCAAGGCACTCCTGATGTTTTTTGTCTCAGCAAAAATTTGCAGCCAATTTGGATTGAATTAAAAACAGTTAAGGATTTGCTTCAAAGACCAAAATTCCAGCCACAGCAGCCAATATGGCATAAAATATACGCTTCAAAGGATGGAAATAGTATCATATTAGTTAATTGTAAAGACATTGTTTATTCAGTTAAAGGCTCTGATGTTGATTCTTTTTTTGAAGAAAATTTTGTGGTTGAAAATTTCACAAACATTAAAAACATTGATTCTTTTTTTGGAAGATTGTTTTCTGATATGGAGAATTAAGATGAAAAAGAAACACAAGAAGAAAGAAAAGACAGAATGTGATAACAATTATATTGAAGATTATAGTAATTGCTCTGTGGATGAAGATTTTGATGAAATCGAGATAGATTCTCTGATTGATAAGAATATTTTGAAAGATTGGAAAGATGCTGGATAAAAGCAAAATAATTGAGCAAGTTAAGAAGTTGTTAGAGGTTAACCAAAGCAATGGTGCGACTGAAGCAGAAGAGAAGATTGCCATGGAAAAGGCAAACATGCTGATTGAGAAATATCAGATCGAGAAATATCAGCTCAAGAGAAAGAGCAGCAATACACATGAATATTTTATTCCAAAAAAGAAATATCCATTTTATTTGTTCAACGGCGTTATAAATCTGATTGCTGAATATTTTGGCTGCATATCATTTACAAAAGGCAGAGAACTGATTGTTTTTGGTGATGATGAATTTGTTAATTTGGCAATTGATATGGCAAAGCGATTTGAATTTGAGATGGAGATTGAAGTCCAGAAATTTAAGCATTCAACGAATTATCTTGCCAATAAAAGACTCGGCAATAATAGTTTGGTGATGACAAATTCATTTCGCAATGGATATTGTACAAGAGTTGCAGAAAGGCTGTACAGTTTAATTGAAACAAGACAGCAGAATTGCCAAAAGTCGACAGGCACAGACTTGGTTGTTTTGAACAGAGAGAATTTGAAAGAAGACTTTATGAAAGATTTTGGTCTCAATAAAATTTACAAGGCAAAAAGAAAGCTGTCAAATAATATAGATTCCGAAGCAACCAGAAGTGGTTTGGTTGCAGGTGATAATTTTAGAATTTCTGATGAATTGGAGAGTGAAAATGACGCCTAAAAATTATTTGGAAAATGTAGTTCTGAAAACCTGGGATGGAAAAGGAACACAAGAGCAGTGCTTTTATGGTTTTCTAGAGGAATTTGGAGAAATTACAGGGAAACTTAAGAAAGCTCATAGAGATGATGTTCCTGAACAAGAAAAACAAGCCGGATTGAAGAAAGAGCTTGGTGACTGGGGGTGGTATATAACACATCTTGGATATTTGCGGAAATCAATTGATTTTAATCATCAGCAGTTCAAGTCTGATAATCTTCACACAGCCAAGAAACCTCATCAGATTATCATGTCAATTTCCTCAAAGATTGGCATGATGGTGAATGGTATGGCTGAGGGAAACAAACAGAAAGAAAGAGCAGCTATGCGTAGTCTTGTGAATAGTTTTACAGACTTGAGTAATTCTCTTGGATTCACCACAGAAGAAATTCTTAGAACAAATGCAAGCAAATTGTTTGATAGAATGGCAAGAGGAAAGATGCATGGTTCTGGAGACGAAAGATAATTATGGGAAAATTATGCAAAATCTTATATATTGACAAAGTTGAAATGGCAGATTTTGTTATCTATGATATAGGATATTGCCCAAGCTGTGGGAATATATTTTCTCCAGTTGGCAGAAATGAAATTGAAGACTGCCCGATATGTCACAAGAAAGTTTACGGACGAGCAATTGCAATTAATAATGGATTTATAATTGAAAAAGACGAAACAATTCAATAGGGAGATGAAATACACATGAATAAAGAGAAAAGCATAATTAAATGTGTATGCGGAAACAGATTTAAAATTTTAAAGAATTTTATTGATTCTGGCAAAAAAGAGTTGACACCAAAATATTTGAGCAGCTATTCTGGGATGAAATATTCTGCACTTTCTCATATTTTGAAACAAATGAAAGATATTGGAATTTTGCTATGTGAAAAAAGAGGAAGCTGCATTTATTATAGGATAAATGAAAAAATATATGAAGAAATTCAATCAATTAAAGAAAATTTTGAAAAAATATTTACAAAAATGTAAAATTTTGCTTTACTTTTGTTTTGTTCTATTATAGAATAATATTGTAATCTGATTTTATGGAAAGGAATAAACAATGACAGAAAATGTAGCAAAAGAGATTGAATTGGTTCTTGAATCTATGTCTGGAACTAAATTGGCAGAACTTTACAACACAACAGTTCCTGAAAATAAGAAAATTTCAAAATTCAGAGATCACAAGACTGCTGTTGAAAGAACTTTATCTGCTGTGCTGTCTTTTCGTGATAGAGCATCACTTGGTTATGGTATTGGAGAATTGTTTAAGATGATTGATGAAAATAAAGGAAATAAAAAGGCTTCAAAGCCTCAACACTCTGGCAAAAAATCTCAGTTTGAAGCAGGAATTATCAAATCAAAGATGAAAACAAATCCGAGACGTGATGGAACTTGGGGATACAAGTCATTTGATATCATTTTGTCTGCAGGGGATGAAGGAATTTCTTATGAAAATTATCTGGCAAAAGGCGGAAGGAACAAAGATCTGACATGGGACTGGAATCACGGTTATGTGTCAGTTGATGATGAATCGCATGAGCTTATGTATAAAAAGAGAGATTCTGAGAAAGCTGTTGATGGATTGGCGGGCAATTAAAATATATTTTATTTTCCAAAAATTGGATATATTTTATGAATAATTCCATCAAACCAAGAGGCAGCAATGTCATCAAACACTTATTTCAAGACGAACAGAAAATCACTCACAACTGAAATAAACGAAAATTTCTTGAGCATCTTAAATTTAGATGCTCAAGAAATTGAAGAATTGACAAGAAGAGGATTAAAACAGCAGTTCTTTCTTCAAGCTGGCTATAAGACTTGGCAGAATGGCAAAAATACACAGTCAGCAAAAGCTGTCTCTAAAATTGATTCAAGTTATAATTTGACAGGATGTGCAGGATTCTTTATAAATGCAAATGGACAAAGAGCTTTTAATGCACAGACAGGAATGCTGATCCCGATTAGGGATATTGCAGGGAATGTCAATTATATATTGAATCGACCAAGAAAAGCATTAAATAATCGAAAATATTTGCTTTGCTCTTCTGGAAATAAAACAGAAGGCGGAAAAGCCTATCCAACAACTCACTGTCCAATTATCAACGTCAAAGATGGAAATCCAAAAAATTGTGGATCTGTCATAAGAATAACAGAAGGACCACTCAAAGCAGATATTGCAACTGCGCTTGGAAATTATTATACAATTGGATTGAATGGTGTCAATACAGCACCGCAAGATCTTAAGAATGTTTTGCTTGAGCTTGAAGTTAGCACAGTCAAGATTGCTCTTGATAGCGAAGACAGCTCAGCAACTTATAAGATGATTGCTGAGCTTCACAAACTTGTGAAAGATATTGGTCTTGATGTTGAAATAGAAACATGGGATGAAAATTATAAAGGTCTTGATGATATCCTTCTGGCAAAAGGTGAATCTTTCATAAGAAAGATGACTGATGATGAAGTCAGCATGCTGCTTAAAAAAGCAGGGTTTGGATGGATTCATATTATATCTACAAAAGAATATACAGATTCTGGATTGAAACAAAGACTTGATAAAGCCCAATTGGCAAAGAAACTGAAGCTGCCAAAAGATAGCATTGTTGATGAGATGGTGACAGATTCTGTAATTGATATTGTTGACTGCCCAACATTTGCACCTGGTCAGGATTTAATTATTGAAGAAGATGGAATGCGCAAGATAAATACATGGGTGAATCCGTGTGTTGATCCAATCGATGGGGATGCAAGCATTTTTGAAGATCATCTTAAATTTTTGATTCCTGATGAGCAAGAGAGACAGATTCTTATTGAGTGGTTGGCTTATCAAGTTCAGAATCCAGGAGTGAAAATAAGATGGTCTGTTGTATTATGCGGTAAACATCAGCAAACAGGTAAATCTACAATCGGGCATTTTATGCGAAAAGTTCTTGGTGAGGATAATGTGAAATCGCCAAGCAATGAAAGACTGCATGAAATTTATACAGATTGGCAAGAGCAGGCTCAATTGGTAATTGTTGAGGAAATTAAGCATTCAGATAGAATTGAGCTGATGAATAAGATGAAGCCTTTTATAACAGAGCCAACTACAATGGTTCGTTTGCCTGGTGGAAGAAGCTATACAATGCCGAACAGATACAACATTCTTATGACCACCAACCATGAAGATGCTTTGCTTGTTGACCAATATGACAAAAGATATTGTATTATTCAAGTTCCAGTTGAGAGAAACACAGATGAATATTACAAAAGATTATATGATTTTTTAGATTCACCAGATTGCGCGGGGATTTTAATGAATTATTTCAAAAAGATAAAACTTGATAAATTTAATCCAAAAGGTACAGCTCCAATGACAAAACAAAAACTTGTTTCTATCGAAGCAAGCCGAAATGCATTGGAACAATTTATTTTTGGAAGAGTGTCAGACAGAGCCCATCCATTCAATATGGATGTCATATCTATCAGACACATAAAATCATCAAAAACAACCCCACAGAATTTATTGAAATTTTCTGATTACAAGTGGGCTGAGGTGATGAAAGATGCAGGATTCGTCCAATATGATAAGCCGATATATTTAGATGATGGATCCAGATGCAGAATGTGGATAATTCCTGAAGTTGTTGAAAATTATAAAAATGCAACACCTGAAGAAATTAAACAAGCATTTAATAAATGGCTGCAAAATCAAGAGCCAGGTGGTAATCCTGTTGATGATGCTTTGCCAATGTAATTTAGCAAATGAATGGAATGGAAAGGAATAAACAATATGTTAACAGAGAAGCAAGCAGCAGCTTATGATTTAATTTGCAATGCCAGAGAGGGTGTTAGCAAAATTGAAGGATATGCTGGAACGGGCAAATCATTCGTGTTGTCTAAGGCTGCACAAGAGCTTGGCAAAAAGTGTCTTGTTTTGACACCCACAAACAAATCTGCTCAAGTTTTAAGAGACAAAGGAATATCTGCCAGCACACTTCACTCAATATTGTATTCACCAAGAAATACTTTGAAATATAAGAAGAGTGATGGAAAAATGCAATATCATAAGGATGCTGATGGAAATTTCATTCTTGATGACCATGGTGAGAAAATACCTGTTATTGAAAGTGAAGAGCTGGCATTTGATTTTGTGGCGAATCCTGAAGAGCTTAAAAACAAAATTGCTATTATTGATGAAGCATCTATGCTGAAAGAGCAAGAGCTTGCTGATATCACAAGTGTGTTTGACAAGGTTGTTCTTATTGGTGATGGGATGCAATTGCCACCGATAAAATCAAAAGATGTTTTTGCAGAAACAAAGACTGATATTTTTCTTGATGAGGTGCATCGTGTAGCCAAAGAAAATCCAATTATCAATCTTGCAACGCATATTCGTGAGGGTGGCAGAAATTTCAAACAATTTGAAGATAGTGAGCATTTGCTGGTTGTTAATAAATTTCATGAAGAAGTTGTCAAGAATTCACATAAATATACTCACATTTGTTATAACAACAATCTTCGAAGAACGATTAATGCCAAAGTTCGTGCTAAATTAGGCTTTGTGGAAAATAAAGTCTATGAAAATGAGCCTGTTATTTCGCTTAGTAACATCAGAGACAAAAGCAGTGGGTGGGGTGGCAGAATATTGGCATTCAATGGAGAAATATTCTCTACTGTAAAAAATCTTGATATTTCTCAAGATTTGGCAGGACTCTCTGTGATTTATGTAAAACGAGCAACGGGTGTTTTGAATTCATTCAATTCATTCAAATTCTGGAACAAGGATTTTTGGAAATATCATGATTCTGAAAAATTTGAACAGGATTTTGTTAGAATTTGGAAGTGTTTGCCAATTAAAGCAGACATATATCCATTCGATTTTGCATATTGCTTGACAGCACATAAAGCTCAAGGCTCTGAATTTGATGCAACAATGGTTTGGGACCAGAGTTCTGCCGTTAGAGGGGGAATAATTGATCAGACTCGCTGGCTTTATACTGCTGCAACAAGATCAAAAGAAAAGTTGATTATTGTAAAATAATTGTTTACTTTTACAAAAAAATAAAATATGATAATGATGTAAATGAAAAGGAATTAACATAATGGTTGTATATATTGTTCAAGAGCCAAGACCAAAGAATGGTTGGGTGCCGGATTTTTCCAAGGCTTCTGAATATGGTAGATTGGAAAGAGTTTTTACATCAGACCAAAGAATTTGCTCAATGCCGACAAGATATATGAGAGAAGCAATGAGCACTCTTAAAGAGTTTGATGCTGAAAATGATTTCATTCTTTGGCCAAATTTAGGTGATCCAACAGCTTTGCAATGTGTTTGCTTTGCTCTAGTCTTGCTTGGTTTCAAGAAAGTTAGATTTCTTTATTGGAACCGGAAAAGAGATTCTGATGGAAATAAAGGTGATGGATTCTATATTCCAATCGAGTTCAATTTGGAGAAATAATATGGAAAAGAAAGATTTTGATGCTTTGCTTCAATCTGATGCTGAAAATGCAGATAAAGACATAAGTCTCAATGATTTGCAAACAAAGGCTTCCGAAATGGTAAATTTGGCAGGTGAAATTGCTGAAATGGAAGCTGAAATTGAAGAAAAGAAAAAACAATACAGAGAAATTGAGACTGTTATTCTTCCGGACATGATGACAGGTATCGGAATAAAGAAATTCACTCTTGGTGATGGATCTGAAATAACTATTAAAGATGTTGTCCAAGCTTCTTTGCCATCACGCGGTGCAATTTTGAAAGCTCAAGGTGATGAAAGAGATGCTCTAATTGATAGAAACCACAGAGCATTAGATTGGATGCGTGCTAATGGTGGTGAAGCTATCATCAAAAACAACATTTCTGTTGATTTTGGCAAAGGACAAGATGAAATTGCAGACAGATTCGTTGACTTCTGCAAAGAAATTGGTATGGAGTATGACAGAAGCACAACTGTTCATAATGCTTCTTTGACTTCATATATCAAAGAGAAACTTGCCAGTGGTGCAAATGTTCCACTTGATCTGTTTAGTGTGTACACAGGTTTTAAGGCAGTTATTAAACAACCAAGAAAGATTGGTTAACACACAATTGATAATGTTTAATGTTTGAAAGGAAACACATATGACTGATAAGAAAGAAATTGCTCTGAAAAAAGAAAATCCGGTTGTTAATTCAGAGCTTGATGCAATGCTGATGGAAGATGCTGGTGCTGGCACCGAATTAATGAATAAAGATGATTTTGCCATCCCTCGTATTTCAATCTTGCAATCAGGCTCTGACCAAGTCAAGAAAAGTTCAGGTGGATATATTCAAGGTGCTGAAGAGGGGATGTTCTTTGATAATATTTCCAACGAAATTAAAGATGGTGCTGAAGGATTAGTTTTCATTCCTGTTTCATACCGTAGAGCACATATTGAATGGAAGCCCCGCACAGCTGGTGGTGGATTCGTGGCTGACCATGGCATCAGTGATGTTGAATATAAGGCTTGCGAAGTTGATGACAAAGGAAATCACATTACAGCTGATGGCAATGAAATTGTTCCGACAGCTGAATATTATGGTCTGATTGTGGACGAAGAAAAGAAGACCACGAAGCAAGTTGTAATTTCTTTGGCTAAGTCTCAGCTCAAGAAAGCTCGCAGATGGAATACCCTTATCAATCAGCTGCAGATTCCGAAGCCAGATGGAAAAGGAACAATGAATCCTGCTATGTTCTATATGGCATACAAATTGACCACTGTTCCGGAAAGCAACGATAATGGATCTTGGTTTGGTATTTCAATTGCTGCTTATAAACCAACAATTGAAATTGGCGGAGTTGAGCTTTACATGTCAGCTCGTGAATTTCGCAAAGCAGTTATTGGTGGTGATGTAAAAGTTGCAAATCCTGTTGAAATGGCATCCGATATTGAAAGTGATTCAGATCCGATGTAATATTAAATGGAGGGCAGCACCTCTGCCCTCCAATCTTTTGATGCAAAGGAATTAACTAAATGAAAATTGAAGACATTAAAACAATTTTAGACAGTGGTGATGTGCAGAGATATCACGCCATGGTTTGTGTCAAAAATAAGCAAACTAATTCACAGCACCAATGGCGAGCATCTATGATTCTTGGCTTCATATACAATAAGCCAATATCTTATCAGATGCTTATGGCTTGCATGTTGCATGATTTTTATGAAATATTTACAGGGGATATTCCATCAACTGTAAAATGGGAACATCCTGAAATTAAGAAGATTGTTGATGAAATTGAAGATGATTTGGCAATTGCTCACGAAATGTATGTTCCGACTCAAGAAGAGAAAGATGCAATAAAAATTGCTGATTGTCTTGAAATGATAACTTTTTTGGCTGAAAATGTTTCAATTGTTAATTCTGTCAAAGCTCGAAAGATTATGGTAAATCATATTGAATCAATTCTCAATAAAGAGCCATATAAATTTAAAAATGTTTTTAATTCTGACAACATTTACAAGATCATTGGAGAATACAGTGCAAAATAGATTGCAAATTTGGGGTGCTGGAATGGCAGGTCTTATTGCTGCGAATGTCCTAAGAAAGCATAACCCAATTGTGTTTGAAGCAAAATCAGAATTGCCTCATAATCACAAAGCTCTTTTGAGATTCAGAACAGACAAAGTTTCAATTGCAACAGGAATTCCATTCAAGAAAGTTAGCATTCGAAAGGCTATCTGGTATGATGGTAAACTTTACAACGAGAGCAATTTAAAACTTGAAAATCTTTATTCTCAAAAAGTCACAGGAACAGTTGCTAAACGCAGCATTGGAAATTTTCATGGCGAAGTTCGATACATAGCCCCGCGCGATTTTATTGAAAGGCTGGCTGAGGGTGTTGAGATTGAATATAATCATAAAGTTGAAAAGCCTAGTGGTTCTGCTGCAATTTCAACTTTGCCTATGCCATTGAATATGAAAATTGCAGGATTGAATTCTGATGTAAAATATGAATGTAAAGAAATTTGCTCTGTTAACTTTTTTATCAATGAACCATCAGTTGATGTTTATCAGACAATTTATGATGTGTCAGAAAAAACGCCGTTTTATAGATTGAGCATATCTGGCAATGAAGCTATTTTTGAGGGAAGAAAAGAAGCAATTGATGCCTTGTTTGAAAAGGGTGCAGAAGCATCAATAATAGCAAATGCTCTCAGAGAATATTTTGGAATTAATATGAGCCATGCTTCATTCACTAACCCAGTCAAGGTTGTTCAATCCCTTGGCAAAATCATCCCTGTTGATGATACAGTTCGCAAGAACAACATTTTGAATTTAAGTCGCGAAAAACAAATCTATTCCCTTGGCAGATTTGCAACTTGGCGGCAAATTATGCTTGATGATGTTATTGATGATGTTGATATTATTGAAAAAATCATGAAGCAAGACAACTACAACAAAACATTATATATGTGCAACAAATGAAAGGAAATACTATGGCTTCACCAAGAAAAAAGAAGATGGCAAAGTATATGATTGAAGATCTGCTTGCTATTGCCAAAGAACAAATTATCCGATTAAATCCTAATCTTGAAAAAGAATCCATTTTGGAAAAAATGGCTCAGGAATATGCAGATGCTCAAAAGGAAGTTCTGTTAAAACTTTTTCCACAAGATGAAATGAAAGTCTTGGAAAAATATAAAAAGGCTTTTGTCTGCCAAACTTTGGAATTGCCATTTTCAAGCAAACATGGACAGTTAGGACTTTTGCTTCCTGAATATTGGAAATGGACTTTTGATGATAAAGAATTCGAAAGGAATATAATCACATATGAAAAAATGGTTGATGAGCGAATAAAACAAATCAGAAAAGAACTTGATTTGCAGCTGAAGCCGTACAAAAATCTTCTTAATTCCGTGGGCTATCTTGAAGATGTTATTAAGCACTGGAACAATAAAGAGGTGGAAGAATACATTTCAAAAAAGTCTGAATGCATAGTTTGCACATCCTTGGTAACTTTAACTGAGGATGATGTGAAAATTATTAGTTTGAATGAAAAATTGTTGCAGGAGAAAGAGAATGGAAGTTCGGCTAATTAACTACACCAAAGATGCAGTTGACACCTTGCTGTACACGAAAAGCACTCGTCTTGAACTTGGCAAAGAAACTGAAAACAAAATCAAGGCTATGTCAGAAGAAGAGAAAATGGCTGAGCTTGATTACATGAGTAAGACTGTTCCGTCTTCTTGGGAGTTTGTGGACTATATCTTTGAAATCAGAGGTGTCAGCCGTGCATTTACACACCAGTTTGTCAGAACTCGAACAGGCTCATATGCACAACAGACAATGCGCATGCTGAACATGGAAAATTTTGATTACATAAAAAACTATACTTTTGGAGGAAATGGTTTGGCAAGTCAGATTTATGATAAGACAATGTCAGATATCAATGAAGCCTACAAGAAAATGATCGAACTGGGCATTCCAGAAGAAGATGCAAGGGGTGTTTTGCCAACAAATATTTGCACCAATATTATTGCAAAATTTAATTTGAGAACATTAGCAGAGCTTGCAAAATCCCGCACAGGCTATCGCACACAGAATGAATATCGCCAAGTTTTTGATGAGATGATAAAAAGAGTGATTGAAGTCCATCCATGGGCTGAAAAGTTTTTAATTTCGCACAAAACAGAAGCTGCTATTGGAATGGATAAATTTATTAATTCTGTTCTCGAAAAGAAAGCAATAAGCAAAGATGAAGCTGTTGCTGCTCGTAAACTTCTTGATATTTTAAGAAAGGAATAATTATGCAAGATATTGTTATTTTTGACATTGACGGAACACTTGCAAAAACAAGTCCTGAACGACTTAAATTTCTGAAGCCAAAATCTGGAAGTTCTGTCGAATATAATGGTGGGAAATTCACTTTCGTTGAGGAACTTAAAACAAAAGAAAACATTGCTGTTATTGAAAATGAGCATGGTGTTTTTCTTGCAGATAAAAGCAAAATTAAATTCAAACCAGATTATGAAGCATTTAACAATTCGTTGGAGAAAGATATTCCGAACAAATATGTTGCTGAAATTTGCAAAGCTCTTTCTGAAGAATATGCAATTTATATTTGCACAGGAAGACCTGAAAAATTTAGAGAAAGGACAGAAGACTGGCTTTCGGAAAACAATATTCCATACAATCAGATTTGGATGCGTCCTAACAATAACACAGAACCAGATGATATTCTTAAAAAAAGAATGCTTGATTCAATTTTGAAGACTTGCAATGTAATTGCTGTCTTTGATGATAGAGAAAAAGTCGTCAAAATGTGGCGCGAAAATGGTTTGCTTTGCTGCCAAGTTGCAAAAGGGGAATATTAATGGCTGAAAACATGACATTTCGTGATAAACTGGTAAAATTATCAGGACTCTCTGATGGAATTTTGCTGAAATCAAAAAAGAACGCAAACTTTTTAGCAATACAAGATGCATTGGCATTAATACATGCAGGAAAGGGTGTTCTGTATGGAGATTATGTCAAAACAAGAAGTGAAGAACCAGAGAATTTTGCTTTGTTGTCGTTGTTTTTCGATATAAAAAGAAAATATGTTAGATTTGAGAACATGGCAAAGATGATAGCTTCTGGTGAGAAACTTTCTCACGATGAAATTATTGACACTTTATCAGATTTAGCTGTTTATGGTGTAATGGGTTTGATGCTTATGGATTATTTTGAAGGAGAAGAAAATGACTGAACATAAAAGAACTGCCATTGTATTTGATACAGAAACAACAGGCTTGCTTAAACCAGAATCAGCACCATTATCAGAGCAACCACAGATTATTGAGTTTGCTGGCATCAAAGTTGATTTTGACACGCTTGAGGAAATTGATAGGCTTGAATTCTTTGTCAATCCAGGCATTAAACTTCCTGACAAAATTACAGAAATCACTCATATCACAGATGCTATGCTTGCTGGCCAGCCTAAGTTTGCAAAAAGATATCCAGAATTGTGTAGATTTTTCCTTGGCACAACCCACCTGATTGCACACAATTTAGCTTATGACCGAGACATGCTCAAGAATGAATTGTTACGGCTTGGCAAAGGATGCCAATTCCCTTGGCCAGCGGTTCATATTTGCACATGCGAAGGAACAAAGTCCATGCATGGATATCGTTTGAATTTAACCAAATTACATCAGGAAGCTTTTGGAGAAGCTTTTGACAATGCCCACAGAGCCATGGGTGATGTAGAAGCTCTGCTGCGTTGTGTCAAATGGCTTAGAACAAAAGAAATGTTGTAATTTGGAGTTGAGAGAATGCTGAATAATATTAAAGTTCGCACAGAATATTCATTCAGAATAGCATATGGATTTATTGAACAAGTTGCTAAAACAATCCCTGGTGATGCTATTGGAATTTGCGATAGACATGGAACTTGGGGGCACGTTCAATTTGCTAAGTATTGCAAAAAATATGGCAAGAAGCCTATTTTTGGAGTAGAATTGGCAACAGTTGAGAATGCCAAAGAAAATAATAAACAAGAAACAACATACATTTCATTTTTGGCACGCAATAATGCAGGCTTAAAAGAATTGTACGAGTTGGCAACGAAATCTACTGAACAGTTCTATTACACACCAAGAATTGACTACAATGATGTTTTGGGTGTTAGTGCTAATATTTTCATCATTCTCTCCAACTTTACAGACTACATGCGAGAAAATGAGGATTTTCGCAAGCTATACAGCAGAGACAATGTTTATCTTGGTTTATCCCCCAACACACCTATGAATGCCCACTCATATGCCAAAAAAATGGGGATTAAGTGTGTAGCTGTTTCTGACAATTATATGCTGAAGCCGGAAGATTATCCTGCTTATCAGATTCTTGCCAGTGGTGCAGCTGAATCAAATATCAATCCAATCCATGTTTTGGACGAAGATGAATGGGAGTTGCTTGGTTGGGATGATGACGAAGCAATTGACAATGCTAATTTCATAGCAGCTGAATGCAATGCTGAATTGCCAAAAGCAGAAATGGTGCATCCACCTCGTCCTGACACTCTATACAATATGTGTGTCAAAGGTGCCAAAGAAAGAGGTGTAGATTTAACAAATGAAGTTTATAAAGCAAGATTGGAAAGAGAACTCAAGCTCATTCACGAAAAGGGATTTGATGATTATTTCTATCTGATCGCTGATCTATGCTTGTATAGCAAGAAGCATATGCTTGTTGGACCAGCACGAGGCAGTTCAGCTGGAAGTCTTGTTTGCTATCTTTTGTACATTACTGACATTGACCCAATTCCATATGACCTCATCTTTGAACGATTCATTGATATCAATCGTCTTGACTATCCTGATATTGATATTGACTTTCAAGACACCAAACGTGATATGGTGTTTGAATATCTTAAAGAAACATACGGTGCAGAATGTGTCGCAAGAATTGGTTCAGTAAGCCGTTATAAAGCAAAATCCACAATCACTGATGTTGCAAAAGAATTGCAGATTCCAGTTTGGGAAGTTGAAGATTTAAAAGGTGCCATTATTGAACGAAGTGGTGGTGATGCTCGTGCAGCATTCTGTATTATGGACACTTTTAATGAGCTTGATATTGGCAAGAAAACTCTTGAAAAATATCCGCAGTTGGCTATTGCTGCCAAACTCGAAGCCCATGCCCGTCACACAGGACAGCACGCAGCTGGAACTTTGGTCACTGCTCATCCATTGAGCAACTATTGCTCTGGTGATGCTCATACTGGTGCAACCCAAATTGATAAGAAGGATGCTGAAGTTCTTGACTTGCTGAAGATTGATGCTTTGGGGCTTAGAACTTTAACAATTATTCAAGAGATTCTTGACAATGTAGGTTGGACACGAGATGATTTGCTGAATTATCCAATGGATGACCAAGCAGCTTTTGATATCTTAAACAAAAGAAAATTTACGGGCGTTTTCCAATTTGAAGGGACAGCGCTGCAATCACTTTGCGGACAGATTGATGTCAATGAGTTTGAAGACATTGTCAGCATTACAGCTTTGGCAAGACCTGGTCCATTGGTCAGTGGTGGTGCAACCAAGTTCTGTGCGAGAAGAACTGGCAAAGAGCCAACTACATATTTGCATCCGATGATGGAAAAGCACACTAAAATTACATATGGAATTGTCGTGTACCAAGAGCAGGTTATGACAATTGGACGTGACATTGGCAAGCTCTCTTGGGAAGATGTCTCTGCTTTGCGTAAAGCTATGTCAAAATCTCTTGGCAAAGAGTTCTTTGACCAATATTGGGAGAAATTCAAAGTTGGTGCAATTGAGAATGGTCTGACAGAGCAGGAAGCCCAAACAATTTGGGAACAGATTAACACCATGGGCTCTTGGGCATTCAACCGTTCGCATGCCGTCAGTTATGGATTGGTGAGCTATTGGACAATGGTTTTGAAGGCAAAATTCCCAATTGAATTTGCAGCTGCAACCTTGCGCAATGCCAAAGATGAAGACCAATGCATCAGACTGCTGCGTGAAATGGTTAAGGAAGGATTTGGATATTGTGCATTTGACAAGGAAAAATCTGAAAAGAACTGGAGCATCAAAGACAACACAATTTATGGCGGATATATAAATGTCAAAGGCATTGGACCAAAAATTGCTGATGATATTGAGTTGAGAAGAAAAGAGGGAAGAGCTTTGACAGCAAGACAAGAGAAGTTGCTTGAAACTGCTGTTACCAAATATGACTGCTTGTTTGAAGGCAAAGAAAGATTTGGTGATATTTATGAGCATCCAGAAAAATACAACATTGCCACCAAAATAAGCTTGATTGAAGAACTGGATGGTGATGCTGAGGGTGTTGTACTTTTCTTGGGCAAAATATCAGAAAAGAACTTGCGTGATGACAACGAACTTATCAATGTAGAAAAGCGTGGCGGATATAGAATCAAAGGACAATCTTTGTTCTTAAACTTCCGTGCTGAAGATGACACAGACAAAATCCTTTGCCGAGTTAACAGAGACAAATATTTGCAATATGGCAAACCAATCGTTGAAGATGGCAGAGATGGTGACTGGTACATTTTCAAGGGGCGAAAAATTAAAGGATTGAGAATGGTTAACATTCTGAGATGGAGAAAAATATCGTGATTATTGCACATTACAGTGGAAATTATTGCATTATTAAAGATGGCTGCAAAAACGGCGGTTTTGCCAAGCTGACAAATCTGCCTGGTTATAAAAGATGGCAAAGGCGTGACCTTATTTTCAGACCAGCAGCCAATGCCATTCAGTTTATCAATGAAAACTTTGATGATGTGCAGTGGGAAAAATCAGCCCAACCATTTTTAGATGAATACATAAGAATTTCCAAACAAGCTGAATTGAACAAAAATAATAAAACAGGGAACATAGACTTTTCCATGGATGGACATCTGTATAAACGCCCACCAATGGACCACCAGAGAAAAGCATTTATGATAAGCAGAGACCAGCAAGAGTTTGGGCTGTTTATGGAGCAAGGTACTGGCAAGACCAAAGTCATTATTGACACAGCAGCATATCTGTATGGAAAAGGTGAAATTGATTGTTTTGTTATTATTGCTTGGCCAAATGGTGTCCATCGTAACTGGATTGACACAGAGTTAGATGAGGATATGCCAGATTGGTGTCCGTGTAAGGCTTGCTGGTATAGTTCAAATTTAACAAAAGCCAAGAAGAAAGAAATTGAGGATGTTTATAATTTCGACAAAGGATTAAAGATTATCAGCTTCAATGCAGAAGCCTTTGTTTCTGATAAAGCCAAAGAATTGATTTATAAATTTGTGCATGATTTCAAAACACTGCTGGTGCTTGACCAATCTGCATGTATCAAGAATCCGACAGCCAAGCGCACGAAATTCTTGGCAGACAAAATTGCACCTCTTGCCAAATTCCGGCGCATTTTGGATGGGCAACCTGTGGCAGAAGGTGGTGAGGAACTTTACAGTCAATTTAAATTCCTCAATCCTATGATTATTGGATGTGACACCTGGACAGCTTTCAAAGCAGAATATTGCAAAATTGGATTCTTCAATGAAGTGGTTGGCTATAAAAACATGGACAAACTTTATGATAAGATTGATGGATATTCATACAGAGTGCTAGAAAAAGATTGTCTGGATTTGCCAAAAAGAATTTATAAGAAATGGCATTTTGATTTGTCAGATAAGGAATCTGCAATTTATGAAGATTTGAGAAAAACCAGCATTGCAGAATTCGAGGGTGAAACTTTGGCTGAGCAACTTCCGCTTGTTAAAAATATGAGGCTGCAGCAAGTTGCCAGAGGTTGGTGGGTGCAAAGAGATGAAACAAGTGGAAAAATTGTCACAAAAACAAGAACAATTGAAGAAATTCCATCAGCCCTTAAAGCATTGGATGAAGTTCTAGCAACTTATGCTGGCAAAGCAATCATTTTCAGCAGATATCGTGCAGACCTTGAGTTGCTTAAAAAGCATCTTGGTGATAAAGCTGTTACATATTATGGCGGAATGAGTGATGATGATAAGCACAATGCCAAAGTCCAGTTCCAAACTAATCCTGATATTTTGTATTTTATCGGGCAGCCCCGCACTGCTGGCATTGGGCACACTTTAACAGCTGCCAAGAATGTAATATTTTACAGCAATGATACAAGCTTGCGTTTCCGTGAAGAAAGTGAAAAGAGAGCCCATAGAAAGGGACAAACAGAAAGGGTGCATGTAATTGATTTGATTGCTAATGGCACTGTTGATAAGAAAACAGTTGATGCTTTGCGCAGCAAAAAAGAGCTAAGTGAATTCATTTTAAGAGATCCAGAATCATTCTTTATGAAGGAGGAATAAATGCCAAAAATAGATAAGCCAGACAGAAAATTTGTTTATATTTCTCCACTGAAAAATTGTGAAAATGAAGCAGCTAAATTGGTTGCTAGTCTGGTTGAACAATTCATGATTAGTAACATAGAAATGCAGATTGATCTTGCACGATGCAAAATAGAACAGATTTATAAACATGCTGATAAGTTTATGAAAGAAAGGAGTGAATGATGTCATATTTAGAAGAATTGCTGCCCGAGTTCAGAAATGGAGCGAAGATTAGATTGATTGGCTCAAGAGACAATGAATATTATTATATCAAGCATAATGTTATATATAATCAAAATGGAACACCTATAAAAGATTTTTCTCTATCTGTAATTTTAAGTGATTTTTGGGAATTCTACCAAGAGCCTATTAATTGGGACTATGTCATTAAAAATAAATGCCTTTGCTGGTTTTGGGACTATGATGAAAAAGTTAAAAAAATTGGATTATTAGCAAGATTAATAAATAAAGATGGATATAGGTTTGAAAGAGACGGTTATAATGGCGAGGTATCAGTTCCATATGTTAATTGCTGTCCTGTCTGCAGAGATGAAATAACTTTTTATGAGGATAAGAGAGATGATTAGAGCTGGACAGATTTATAAAAGCAAAAACCTTATTTATGCAGTCACTTTTGTGGGGATTGGCTTTAAAAATAAGCAGCAAGTACAAGCAATTACACTTAGAGGCTTTACATTCGGATGGAGCTATTCCAAAGCCCAAAGATATGGAGGTGAATTAATCGCCGAATATCCAACTTGGCAAGAAGCAATTAGCAGCAAGGAATTTAATAATGTTATGTAATATTATATTCACAATTTTAGTTGCTTTGTATGTGATAGCAATTTATTTATTTTTTGTTAAGATACTTCTTCCCTTTTGGAAAGTTTGTAAAAGTTATATAGAATATATTAAAATTGCAAAAAAGGTCGATTTTGCATCCTTTTTACTTGTTTTTGCTGCTATTGTTACATTTCTGGTTGCATATTTAATATACATAATTGGAGCTGTATTATGGATGATGAAATCTATTATATGACACTTTCCATCAAGAATAGAATTATTGATGAATGCATCAATAAATTTGGAAGTCTTGGAAAAGCATCTAAACAATTGTTTGGAGACAAATCATATATGTATCAAGATTCTGCAGCACCGAAAATCAAAACAATTCTTAAAATATGCAAAGAGTGTGACATTTCTTTTGATTACATAATAACAGGAAAAGAAAAGAAGCCTTTTGAGCAAATATGCGAAAAATATGATAATTTGGTGAAAGAATATGAAAAGGCAAGATGGATAAAAAATCCATATGATATAAGTTCAAATGTAATAATTTACAGGATTAAACACAAAAAGCAAAATACTTTATCTTTGCATGCTTTTTTGAAATTTGTATATAGATACAAAAAATTGCCATCTTATCTTGTTGAATAAACGCAATAATCTAAAAAAGTTTACAAAAATGTAAAATAATTGTTGACTTATTTGTTCAAATATGATATACTGTTATTATAAGGTTGATTGGCAGCCTGTTTTATGTAAAGGAATGAACGATGAGAAATACATATTTGAATAGCTTAGATGAATTGAAAACTTTACCCGCAGAAGTACAGAATGATGCAGCTAAGCATCTTGTCAATTACGATGAAGTTTCTGTAACAAGAGAGAATGGCAGATATTCTTGTTTTAATGGAAGTTGCCTTTGCCACAGATATGCAAGAGACCACAAAGTTTGGTATTTTGATAGGAAAACAGTTGAACAGATTCCTGAATTGGCAGAGATTATCAGACAAGGCGAAGAAGAATATGAAAACTGGTGCAATAACAATGATGTAAACTGGGATGCTTTATAATAAGGAGCAGAATAGCCAGAAAAAATCATTAAATTGAAATAAATCTAAGGGAAGAAAAATCTTCCCTTTAATTTTTCTCCAATTGAAGCTGTGTTTTGCGCAACCGCCCTAGCCAATCCCAAAAATTTTCATATCCTTGGTATGGAATTTGTTTTAATTCTTTGCCAACTTTTTCACCTGCAATTGGCCATTCAATCTCAACTTCTTGAATGCAATTAGAACTCGTTGCTGAGCATGAGCTCAATAATATCATCACGATTAGGATTAGGCAAAGAAATAATTTTCGCTTTCTTTTTTGCATCGATTTTAATGGTCTCAATTGTCTTCTCATCCTTTCTTTTTTCAATTTCCATGGTTATGCTTTTTTTGATTGAAAAATAAAGAGTTGTGAAAAAGCCAATTAACAAGAAAATAGAAATCAATTTGCTCCACATTTAATGGTCTCCTACAAAGCAAATGGAGCAATAATGGATAAACTATTGTCAAAACTCTCTAACTGCTCTGGAGCAAGAAAAATCAGCACAAGGATTAAGCCTATAATCAGCAGCCAAATAGAAAATTTTAGAATGAACTTAACTCTTTCCCATTTTTTGTCACTCATATCTGAAACAGCTCGCCAAAAACACTTGTGATGTTTTACCATTTGAACACTCCTGTTTCGATTGTTCTTGCAATTCTGCCAGCTCTAGTTGGCAGCTCTCTGCCATATTTGCTGTTTAAGCACTCAGCAGCAGCTTGTTTATAAAATCCTGTGCCAATATAGCTCAGCATCTTTTTGAAGCTCAGCAGCCCCTTTTTATGGTTGCCAATGCCCATGTTGAATGCCATATCAAGCAAAGCATATTGCCGCTCATCATCTAATTTTTCATAAAAGGGGATATTCTGCCTCAATTCAGAATCAAATTGCATCACATCTCTTGCCAAAATTGCAAATGCTTGGGCTTTGGTTATGCCTTTGGTCATATAATCTTTGCCAACCAACTGAAGCTCTTCTTCTGTGAATGGTCTGTCTTCAATATTGCGCCCAATTCCGATGGTGAGCTTATTGGCTGTGCATCTGTATGGCTTGCTTCTGAATCCCTCGTGGACATAAAGACGTTGTTTAATTTCTGAAACACTAATCATGGGCTATAATAACTCCTTTTATAGAATTATAGCCCATGTTGTTGATAAAGTAAATAATTTTTATACAGAAACAACACCATTTACTGTAACAGCAGTGTTTGCTGTCAAAGTGAGATTGTTTTCATCAACGTAGTTTACCTGAACATCAACGGCATTGCCGTCCGCCTTTGCCACAGAAACGTGAACAAATTTATATCCAAGTCCATGGTTCACAGTTGACGGTGTGTCAGCAACCAATGCCAAGTTGTTGATTGCAAAGCGACCATCAGCTTCGTGATAGCTGTGCAAAACTTTCCAATCGGTATTTGTGCTGGTGTTGTTTGTTGTATTCGGGTTGTCAATCATAGCCTGCAAGCGGTCGCCTTTGTGAACAGGTGCGCCAAGCAAAGAGCCGTCTGATGAGATATACCACCAGTCGCCTTTATCAATAGCACCCTCTGCACCAGAGCCGGAAGTTGGCAAGCCAAGAGATGGGTCAAATTCATCAACAAAAGCACCCAAGCCCAAAATCTCGGCATCAATATAGGCTCGCAAGGCGGTGTCTTGTGCATCGAGCTGTCCTTTGGTTGCAGCGTCTGTTGCATTCACACCATTGGCAATGCCGGTGATAGTGCCACCATTAAGGTTTATGTCATAATAAAAATTTTTCTCTGCCATTGTTTTTCTCCTATTTTATAATTAAATATCCGGTTATCGGTTTTGATGTTTCAATCATAATAATTCGTGTGCTTTCTAGGTTTTTAACCTTAATATCACATTCAATTTTCTTGAAAACATTGTCCGATAGTTTCTCAAAGACCTGCACGCTCGGATTGCTGATGTTGGTTTCAACCTCAATATATCGCATGTCTGAAAATTCATATTTTGCACCTGTTAAGTGGTCAATCTCTAACAATAAAGGCGCGTTGTCCTTGTTCACAAAGATTGCGTAAAACTTTCCGGCTGCAATCTTTTCATCATCAAAAGTTACAATTTGTTGTGTCATTATGCTTTGTCCTCAAGTTTGAATTTTCCATCATCTACATTATAGACAAGGATTTTATTTGTTACTTCCTCACCGTCTGCTTTGACAAACTTTATCTCGTTGGTTTTTGAAAAGGCATCATCTAACGCCAATTTTGTGACTTCTGATAGTTCCTCAAACTCATAATCAAAACGGATAAGGGGGTTTGCAACAGTTGAAGTCTGCAAATAAAAGCCGTCATCTTTATTCGATTTGCCATAAAAGCGGTAGGTTTCATTTGTCTTTACGCTAAATGTAAACTTCGGGCTTTGAATGTTTTTAGGGGTTGTACGTTGTGCCTCAATCGTGGTCGCATAGTGCGAACCTGCCACTTCTGAGCTGTCAGACACTTTTTCAAGCCAAAATTCAACATTGTTAATCGTTCCTTGCTCGTTATAGCATTGCGCCTGATAGTTTATTGTTACAATGCCGTCAGCCAAGAACTTAATATCGCCTTGCGTTTTGTTTGGGTCTGTACTTCCGGCATCCGTCCAAGCGTTATCGTTGACAATTTTGTTATCGCTGCCGCTGAACACCCCAACCGGCAGTTTTGTTTTTGCGCTGTTTACAGTGTAGCGATAGCTTGCATATCCGGCAGGTACAGCAACAATGCTCTGATAAACATAATCAAGGTTGCGCAAATACTGCTCGCTGATATGCGAATTGTCGGTTATCATCACTCGGTTAAACCATGGCGTGATGTCAGCCTCTAAGTCTTTTAGTTGCAGAGTACTTGGCATTTGCGAAATGTGCTGGTACATTATTACAGCAATGCCTTTCGGATTGTCGGGAATGGTAAATGTTTTTGTCTGCGTGTGTTCACCGGAAACGACATCCTCGCTTATAAACATATTATCAGCAACGCTCCAACCTGCGGTAAACACAGGAGTTCCGTTGTTATAAGACAGCACGTGCGGCTTGGGAATAGGCATAACAGAGCCTGTATATTCCAGCAGGGAAACATCAAAGGCATTGTCTTTATCGGTAAGGGTTGCTTTGATAGCAATATTTTTTCCGCTTATGTTCCGGCTGTCGAACTCATCATAAAATTTCATAATATCCCACACCGGCAGGTCTTTGTTGTTGTCTTTTATAATCAAATGATAGTTATCCACCGCAACCTTGCAAGAGGTCGCCAAGTTTAAGAATGTGTTATCCCCCAGTTCCATTTCTCCGGTTATCTCAGTTTCTGCTTCTTGAAATAGCAAGAACTGCGCAAGATTAAGAGAATTAAAACCATAATAAACTGTGTCAAAACCAATTCTAAAGCCTGTGAAAGCCATAAACGACAATAAAGCAAGTCCTGAACTTTCGTCTTTTGTGATAGCCTGCAAACAGATTTGAGTGTTCGCTCCAACAGGGATAACTTCATCACTCGGAAAGCCCAACTCAATTCTTAAATGAACATTAGTAAATGCTTTTGCCTGAAATTCGCCGACATATAGCTCCGGCTTAATAACATCACCAGCCTTATAGTCAATCTGTGTCGCCATTGGCTGACCATTATTGTCTGTTAACGGCGTGTCGGTATCGTCAACAAGCTCTAACCTAATAAAGCCGTCCTGTGATACTGTGTTGTCAGTTCTTAAATTCGGCTCATAGTATATTGCAGCAATAAATGTCGTTCCACCGCTTATATTTGGGTCGTCTTGCGGGTCAACATCATCAACAACAAAAGATTTGTCTTGCATATTTGTATAAACAAAAGAACCGCCCTTAACTCTTATATCACCAAAGTAAAGTTTAGCGCGGCCATATTTGGAATTGATTAACTGGTCGTTGCCTAAACAAGCGTGTATTCCCTCATTATGCTCCTGCAATCCTCTTGAAAAATCGGCAATGCCGCCAAGGTTTGAAATCCGCAAGGACTTGTCCATTGATTGCATTTTGCTGCTTGTAAAAGTCCGCCCCTCAAAGTCTGTGAAAGTAATGTCTGAGTTGCCTCCGGTTTGAGCGTCCGGCTTTACTTTCAAAATGCCGTTTTCTTCCGTCACAGTTGTTTTTTCAAACTCAATCGAGTTAATACCGATATGAACATTGCCCTTGTCGTCACTTAGCGCAAGGCTGAAATCGTGCGTTGTTTCGTGTGGGTAAAATTCCCAATTTGAATTGTTAGCAATAGGCAGCAAATAACCGACATAGCTGGTATTAGTGATTGTGAGGGGTTGTGCTGCTCCGTTGATATGGTCGCTGCTTGCAGGGGTTAAAATAAGCGTGGGATTAGTTATTCCGGTTGCCGGCAATACCTTAATCATCAGAGTTTTGTTTTGGCTAATAGGCGGTAAAGCCTGCGTTATTGTTTCATTGTCTGTATTGAACTGATAAGCAAGCACAAGCGTTGTTGCAGTGAATGGTGCTTGTGTTAAGTCAACCGCAGCCGTTTCTTCAAAATAGTTTGCCTCAAATAAAGCCCTAATCTCATCAGGCGTTAAACCGCCACCGGTGCGCCCTGCCATATCTTTATAAGCATTTGTTAGCTTTATTTTCTCGGATAAATCAGAGGTTAAAACATTGTTAAGGTTTGTTTCGGCTTTGTTGCCTAAATCTCTTGCAGTATCAACCAAAGTCGTATGAGATGGTGTCTTTTCAAAAGCGTTTTCCAAGTCCATAGTGTCAACATCAGACAAGTCTTTACTTGCCTTTGTGCTGATGGCCTGTGAATTTTGTTGCAAAATCTTTCCGCTGTCAGTAGCTTGAAACTTCTCATCAAACTTATCAAGGTCAACATCTGCCAAGTCATTACTCAAGCTATTTTTAACAGCAGAATTATCAAGTCTGTTATCAGCTTTTAGAGTTTGCAGCTTATCCCTTAATTGTTCTGGTGTATCATCTTCACTCACACCAATAGATGATAATTTAGCTTTAAGTGCGACATCATCAGAGTTAGAAAAATCTTTGTTAAGTTTCAAATCTAACTCTTTTTCAAGTTTCTTGTAACTAGGTAAATTGTTTGGAGTGGATTGAGGATTATATGCATCATTCTTTATAACCTCATATTCAAGTCCTATGGCATAGGATATATTTGTGTCATCAATTTTAAGAAATAATTTATTAACACCAAAAGCTGTTGTAAGAATCTCAGTGAATGGGATTGTTACTGTGCCATCAGCAGAATTTATCACTATGCCATAGTCTTGGTCACCAGGCTCAAGATGATAATTGCAGTATTGCCATTATAAATTACAGCCAGAGAGATTTTAGCAGTATCTGCAATTTTAATGATTTTGCCGTCTTGGTCAAATGAGCAAACCAATTCAGTATCATTTGAACCTTGCACCAATTTTTGAGTTAATTTATTGTTTGTTTCTTGAGTTTTTAATTGAATGTGAAATTGTCTTTTTTGTAGCATGGCTGTTTTCCTATTTTTGAATATATTTTAAAATATACCAAAAAGAAAAACATATGCATGCAAAATAAGTAAAAAATAGGTATTATTTGCCAGCAATCACAAAAATGTATAAAAGAACAGAAAACAGAACCATGGAGAATAACATATTCATCCCCATGCCAATGATAAGAGCAAGCAAAAAATTTCTGCCGTCTGTGTGTACAATGTTTATGTCTCTGGCATTGGCTGCATTTACGCCACCAGCACCAGAATTATCTCTTCTGCCATTTCCATTGCCACTCTGGTTATTGCTTTTCGCACTCATTAAAATACTCCCTCAATTTTCTTACTGCTCTCATAAATATATTTGAAACAGACTTTTCACATTTGCCAACTTCTTGACTGATTCTCGGATTATAATATTTGTCGGCGATTTTCATTAAGAATATTTCCATTTCTTCCTCAGTCAGTTCATTCTCGCAAACTTCTTTCAGCTTACTTTTCCGCATATTCCTGCATTTGGTTTTAACATCTTTGACTGAACCTCTTGGCATAATAACCTCTGCAGGGATTAACTCTCTGAAATTCTTTTAATGGCAATTGCAATTCCATATCCAACTACAGTCATGAATCCGATGATAATTGATTTTACAACGATTTCTTTTGCAATTTCCCATGTTTTTTCACAATTGTCATTGCCGCTCTTTGCCCAATTAAAAACATCTCTCAATTTGTGCAATCCTTCATCTGATGCAGGATCTATGTCTGTTATAATTTTAATCTGGTGATATATTTCCTTTTTAGTCTCTTCTCTTGCTTCTTGAACTGCTTGTTTAATTATCAGTTGTATTTCTTTGCTTGTCATCAGAAGCTTTTTCCTTATTCAAAATTGTTTTATATATTATAGTTGATGTGACTGAAAAAAACAACAGAATTTCTAAAAAAATAAACAATTGTCTCGCAATAAATCCGAATATTCTTCCATCAGTCCATCCAAGATCATCAATTAAAGAAAAAAAGAATGCAGAGCACCAATGTATTGCCATGGCAAGCAAAAAAAGTTTAAGAAAGGAATTTTCCCTTTTTGCAAGGCTATATGCAACAATAGAATATACAGCTATGATTAATCTGCAATCATTGGCAAGCACATACCATGCCAATTCCCCATCTATGAAATAATGAGTGAATGACAAAGCATAGCAGCCAATGATTGCAAATAAAATTCTCATCAATTAGTTCTTTGATGGTGCAGGCTTTTTAGGACTTCTTAAAGATGAAGTTCCTGACGGTTTGCATCTTTTTGAAGGAATAGGCTTTTTAGGACTTCTTAAAGATGAAGTTCCCGACGGCTTAGAATTTTTTGCCATTTTGTTTCTCCATATAAATTTGTTACGCTTTTATTTTATAGCTAAAATTTCAAAAAGTAAATATTAGTAAATCAATAATCCAAAAACAAATCCATATAAAATTTCAGCAATGTTTTTTGGCTGGTTAACATAAATGCTGGAGTTCCAAAGTTTCGGAAATTTGTCAAAAATATACCAGCAGCCATAATAAATTGGCGAAGAAAAAAGCCCTATAATTATAAATGAAAAATCAAAAAGAATTGCAGCAGGAATTATCATTGGAAAAGTATATCTCATCCACATATACCACCAATCATAATTTCCTGTATATTTTTCTTTGCCAAACTTGTCGTATATATAATCAAGTGGAACTCTGAACCATCTGTTATAACTATTTTTGTCTTGATTTTTACTTCTCCCACAATCAAGAATTTCCCCAACAGCTCTGCTCCAAAATTGCAACTGTATCCATACAGCAAGAAACAGTATTATTTTCCAATCAGCTCTTCCATAAAGAGAAGAGAAAATTCCAGAAATCATCAGAAAAGTCTGAATTCCTCTTCCTCCAAACTTATCTTCAAACATCCCTCCATACCATCTTCTAAGAAAAGCCCAAATAATTCCATTCAATATCAGCATATTTAATCTTCTCCAAAAAATAAGTCTATTTCTTCCTGTTTCCAAGGCTTAAGATTTTCTTGAGCAGAATCTTTAATTTCAAACCATAATTTTTTGGCATCTTTAATATTTCCATCTTCAATAGCCTTTTTAATTTTTGATTCATCCCAAGCATATTGCAAATAATATATTAGAGATTTCAATGCTTCTTTCTGGTTATCATTCCAATTTCCATTAGGAATTATTATTTTCTCAAGCTCATTCTGCAAAAGCCTTTTGGCTGCTTTTTCAGTTATTGTGTCTCCTTCTCTCACAGAACTTCCATCGGAATATTTATTGCACCAATAGCCAATGTAAAAATCTCCACAAACGCACCATCTAGCTTCTTTGTAAAGGGGTGTATATTTAATTATCATATCAAATGCTGTTGTCATTAATTTTCTCCAACATACATCAATTTGACATATCCATTTGTTCCACCAGAACCATAACCACCATAAACTGATGCACCATAGCCTGACTGGCTTCCGTTATTTCCATTGGCTTCTAATTCAATGTCAAAATAATTATTGAATGTGCTATCTCTATTCACTGAAATAGTTCCTGGTGAATATCTTGGATCAGCAGACCAATCATCAGTACTTGATGTTGCAGAAATAAGGTCATACCAAGTGTTTGGATTATCCCAACTTGCAACTTGCAATTTACTTGTGCCCATCTGTGCACCAACGATAGCTCGCAAATAACATTGTGTATTGAATTTCATCTTTCCGATGAATCCTGCAGCACCAGCTGAATAGTTACAGCCAATATAGCACCAACGATAGCCATTACCACCACCAACAATCCAGCACTTTACAACACCAGATGCATAAATAGGTATTTTATCAGAAGTTATAGTTGATGATGGATTTCCAAGTTCATATATAATCTGTGACGGTGTATATGGCAAAAGATTGTAAACAAGATTGTTTAATACACCTTTTGTGCTGTCCCAAACTCTGTTTCCATTTATATTTAAATAGCATCCATTAAAATCAATAGAGCCACGCCAGTACCAAGCTGATACACCAGGAAAAGTACCAAGCACATGAGAGTTGTTGCTAACAACTTTTCTATTATCTGCAACACCAATATTTAAATTTCTTGAAAAATTAATTCCATCATAAGAAATTTTGCATGTATAATAATTTGCTCGTATATTGTAATTAACCAAAATCCAATAAGTTGTGTTTGGAAGAATTTCTCCATCTAACCATGTTGTGTCGCAAATATCATAACTGGTTCCATTCGAAGACATCTGTATCAACCAAGATTTGCTCCGCAAAGACACAACTACATCTCTAGCAGTAGTTCCTTCACCAGTCATTATATATTGTGGTGAATCAACATCAGATCCTGTTGTTACTTTCAGAACCATTTCCCAATTGCTTGCTGTACTTAATCCTTGCCATGCAGAAGCAACGGAAAAATAATTGTTTAATGTAAATCCACTTCCAACACCTCCGCTCAGAGAAGGACTCCCAATTGTCTTTATGAAATTTGGTAAATAAGCCTTTTTTATCCCTGTGACAGGAACAACACCATCAGAAACAGAACTCCAAAGTCTTGTAATTGTGCCATCTGCATTCCATTTCTGTATATAAGTGTCACCATCCAAATAAAATACAGCACTTTGGGTGAATACCCCCCAATCTCTTCCGAGATTGTAATAAAATCCTGATTTAATCGGTGTTGTATTATTAATATCAATATCAGTTGCCCAACTTTCTCCATCAGGTCTAATAGAGCTCCGATAAAAAGGAACACCGCTCACATTATATCTTTTGAAGTGAACTGTATATATTTTATTTGCAACCAAAGTGGTTGCTCCAACAGCTCTGCTTGCAATATCCCAATTAACACCATCAGATGATAACCAATAATTTAATTTCCCATTCAGCACACCAATAACAACACCCGGACACGGAGTTGCAACAACACCGAACAAACGTTGGTCAGATGTAACATTTGGAAGTTTAAATTTAAATGCTATTCGCCAGCATTCATTTTCATTTGATAAGCCATTATCATCCAATGTAATTTTGCTGGAAATAGAGAAATGTTTTTCCCATCCACCTGTTACTGTGGTGTTCTTTACTATATTTCCAGCATAAAACAATCCGGAATTTGCACCTCTATCTCTTATTTTTTTTTCCTGCATATACAACATAATCTGAATCTTCCTTAGTAGTTTCTACAACAGTTCTTTGTTGGGTGGCTGTTAAAGTTATTTCTCTTATTCGAGTTGGATAAGAAGTTGTTGGCTCAGAATTCCCAGCGATCAATCTAAATCTTAAACGTTTAACCCATACAGCAGAGAAAGAAACCGAAGAAGTATATGTTGCACTTTCGCTGCCTCCAGAGCCATTGCCTAATAATGTTTCAGAGCCATCATCGTTTACTTTATAAATAGAGACATTACAATATCTTGCAACTGAACCAATATAATTTCCTGTGGCAGACATGCCTGATAAAAGTATTTCAGTTCCCAAATTCCACTCAATATAATCAGATGAAGTACCACAAGAAGAATATGTCTCTGAATTTTTGTCAAAACTTAGAGAAGGATTACTCCATCCAGATGTTGAAGAAATACCTGAGGGATTAGCAGGCTGTGACCAGGAAGAAGTAACATATTTATAATACTTCCAACTACTATCATAATATAATGTCATGATTATTACTCCGGAATACAATATAAAGTGTTAGCTGCTGCAGGATCTGGTACAGCAGAAACAAGTTTTATTTTTTCATCCAAAGCAGTTTTTATTCCGGAAGTTGACAGATAAGTTATATTATTCGGATTTGACAAATCATCAACTTTATTTGATTTGTCTTCTTTAAGATTCCATGTTGCTTCTGTAGAATCTTCTATTGAAGTGAAAACAACGATATATGCACGGCAGACGATGCTATTAAATGCTACACCTCCACTTCCTGTCTGAATATTATATTTGGAAAGTTCTCCAAAATTCGTGTCAGAAATTTTTATGTAAATGTTTTTCAAAGTTGGAACTTTGAATCTTTCATTTGCAGAATCAAGCCCGAAAAAGCCACAAGAACCATTACTTGATATCTGATTATTATATTCAGAAATGGTAACTGATTCCATCTTATTATCAAGCAGCATTTGGTATAAATCTGGAAAATCTGCTTTTGTGTATAAAGATCCATCACACCACTTTCCTCCATATGGTACATCTTTTCTAACTGAATATTGTATGTCACCAACATTCCCGTATGAATTTCTTGTTGAAGCGTCATAATATTCAAATTGGTTGTTTGAATCAACACCAAGATATCTATTTGCAGGAATTCCATTAATTATATCAACAACTGATTCAATATATTTCAGTTTTTGAAACAAAGCATCTTTTTCATAGTTGATATTTCCACCATCAACAACCTGCGGAACAGCTTCTTGATAACCATTCTGAATCTGAGCAGATGTATATGCAGTTTTAACTCCACCAAAATTCTCCGGAAGAGTCACACTAGGTTTAGAGGGTTTTTGTGTTGCCATCTGATTTCTCCGTCATTAAATTTCTTATTCCAACACCACTTCCAAGAACAGTTTCAATATCTGACTTTGTGTCTTGTGAAAAGAATAAATTTTCTCCAACCAATGTTATATCAAGCATCATGGGAGAAACATTCTTTATTTTTACTTTTCTGGCAAATGTCATGTTTTTAATAATAGCAATATTTTCTTCCCTTGTGCATCTGCTTGTATTTGCACCTGCTTTTGCTTTTATTCTTGCACGATAATCTACATCTTCAAGAGTTCCGTTTGGTGCTACGAAATCTGTTTCTGGTTCGCTGAACCAAATGTATTTTTCTATATTGACATCTTCTCTATTATAACTAAAATAGGCTTGTATGTCAAAATATTGTCTTGAAATTCCAATAAGCCATCCCCAGAAATCAAGAAACTTTCCTTCGGCTTTATCAATATCAATAGAATCTAAAAGATATCTAACATTCTTCTGAATTCCATCTTTTAATTCTGCATCAGCATCTATCATTGCAAGATATTCCTTAATGCAACGCAAATATCCAAGGGAATAAGCCTGATTTAATGCTGAATAATCAAGATTCTTCATATACTTGAATCCTTGTGCTGTCAAAATTTGGAACTTGAGTTTTTGTCAATTGAATTGAATCCACCCAAGATGATCCATCTTTTGATATTTTCAATTCAATAATCCCTGTTACTCCGTCAACTGCATAAACAGATGCTGCGAACATGTTTGAATAAATCATAGATCCCATGTCGAATCCATGTTCATCAATATAACTTTCAATATTGTTTTTTATTTCTGTTTGTGCAGTGGCGAGAGAAACTCCACTTCTTAAAGAAACTTTAATGATGATATATATGTCTTGGACATCAGCTCTATCGAATTTAATTACTTCAGTCTCTCCCTCACTATCAGTGACTGATACAGATATGCTGCCTTGAAGACCAACCATATTCCCATCTACAATGTTGTCAAAAATTGTTTGGGCAATTGTTTCATCATCATATGCAGAATTTATAACAATCCTTTGTGTATGAGGTGCTAATCCATCCACAGTTGAATCAGTTCTGTTGTCAAATATTTGCAAATCTGATTTTGTATTCACCAAAGAAAGTAATGATTTTTCCAATCCACTATCTGTATTTGCGCCTGCAGTTGAAGAAGTCAAAAGCCATCTTTTTCTAAAATCTTCGTCCTTCTCATAATCTTGTCCTATTATTATGTTGTTCCCTTGTTCATAATATATTGCAGACAAATTTGCAACAGGCGTGATGATATTTATTTTGGCATCTTCTGGCAAATCAATAGATCCACTCTCTTCTGCAGTGAAAGATCCAAGTGCTTTTCCAGAACTGTCAAAATTAATTGGATCATTGTTTTTAAATTGATCTCTTGTTGCATCATTTTCTATCATTATAGATCCAGCAGGGATTGTTGTTCCTGCAGTTCCTATACAAGTTCTTGAAACAATTGTGTGAGTTGCTTGTTTTCTTGTCAAACCAATAATGTAATACAATTTGTCCTGCCATTCTCCCTCGGCAGTCATAGGATTCATTTGCTTAATAAGAAATGCAATCTGATTTTCCAAATCCATAGCAGAAAGAGAAGAGCTTGTTGCAATATTATCAACAACACCCTCTTTTTTAATCACAAAATCATTACCAAAAATAGGCTTTAATTTGTTTTGCCAAATAGTCAAATTCTCTTTAAGAGTACTCAATCTGAAACCATTTTTATTAATAATCAAAGTCTGAATTCCTCGTCTATTCTTATTGCTTGATTACTTACAATAACATCTGCGCTCACTTTGAAAAGCTCTTTGTCTTTTTTAAAAGAATATTTTCTGATGCCACTCACACCAATTACTTCTGATATTGCATCTTTTATTTCAGCTTTAAGAATTTTTGAATAAATTTTCAAGCCGTTAAAATAATCAATCCCTGCTCTATAATCAAGAAACCAATCACCCTTGATAATTCTCAATCCAACAACTATGTGTTGTTTTATTCGACTTTCTCCATCAACAAGTTTTAAGTCTCCATTTTTAAGAACCAAATGATTATTTTCCAATGCAATATCTTTCATTCTTTCCTCTAATTTGGAGCAGAAGTTGGGCTTCCTGGTGCTGTGCTTGTATGAGTATGAGACAATCCACTTTTGCCAGCAGCCAAAACATCTGTATCTGAGCTTATCACATCAGTTGCAGAGATTTTCCCTGTTACTGAAATATTCCCTGTTGTCTGTGTGTTTCCGGAAATTTTTATATTTCCGTAAACATCAATATCTCCTTTTATTTCTATTGGAGAAGTGATTGATGTTTTTGCTGCAGTTATTATAATATTGTTCGCAGAAATAGTAAAGTCTCCAGTTTCATTTACTGTTAATGTGAATTTTTTATTTTTCAAACCAATTGTAATTTCACCATCAGGAAACACAAATTTCTCATTCGAAGGAAGAAAACCAAGCTGAAAAATTCCATCACTAATCGAATGGCACCTTTCATCTCCATTACTATTTTCATTCCCAGTTCTATATTCTTCAATGGATCTATCGCAAAATTTAATAACTCCACGATCACCTTTCTTAATTTTCAATGCAATATAAGCTCTTGCAGTCTCTGGCTGAATAACAGGAATTGTTATAACACAATCTTCGATATCATCATTACGAATTGCTGTTACATTAACAGTTCCATCATCATTAACTGCAACCACTTTTGCAGGAAGCTGGCAATTTATTTCATTTTTAATTTTTTCTGCAAAAATTAAAAGATTCTCTTGAACTGTTGTCATTTCACCCACACCTCTGTTGATCCTGCAGTTCCATAATTATTCCCAGAAATTTTGCATTTTGAAATCTCTTTAATTCCAGAAAGAGTGTCAAAATCACACTTGCAAAATTGCCCAACTCTTATGCTTGGAATCAATCTTGTTTCGAAATGAAATTTTGTTACACTTTTGTCTTGCTCTGGATGTGGTCTTGTTGAATTATAAGCATTGAAAAGAAAACCATAATTTTTAGGCTTCTCTCCATTAAACAAATGCAAGATTCCATTATCAATAATATATTTGCATCTTATTTTTCCGCATAATTCTCGCAATATAGTGCGAACTTTTCCTCTGGCAACATAGTTATTCATCTCTGGATATTCATCAAGCTCATCACCAATAAAAACCCCCATAGCATTCGCACAATCTGAAATAATAACTTTTGCAGAAACATTTCCTTGGTATGATTTGCTGATAACTGCACTATCAAATGCGTGAAGACTGTCTATGAGTGTTATAACTGTAGCAATATCATTTTCTCCACCAACAGCATCGTCTCTTTTCAGAAAACCTCTCGATCTATTGTTTCCACCGATGGCTGATTTCTGTGTTGAAAAATTTGGCGTTCCTCGAAAGAATAATCCATAATCTTCTTCACCAAAAGCTCCATACAACTCAAACACATTTGCATAATTGGCTATCTGATTGAAAGAATCGTTTGATATGTTCCAAAGAGTTATATTTGCAACGTTCGGCTCTACACCGTCAGTTCTTTCAATTTCAAAATCAATATCAATTCCGCTTTCTTTATTGCTCTTCTGGTCTTCGTATCTCATTCCATTGGTTACTTTGAAAAAATTTGGAATGTTAGGAATTGCCAGCTTGACTTCTCTATCAAACTGGATATCCAATCTAAGCCTAAAATTTAGATTGGTGTCAATTACTTTATTTTCCGGAAGAATTTTCATAGTATAAAATATAATCCTTTATTGTTTCTGCTGTAGGCTCAAGATGCAAATTCTCTTTATGCAAAAAATACAAAGTTGGCAAAATTCTCTGGTCTGTCAATATAATTGTTCCTGCAACAAGAGCATTCCCTGTATTTACTTCATTTCCTTCTCCGTCATAAATACTCATAAAACAGCAATTACAATATTCATTCCATTTAAATGTTATTCTGAAAGTTTCTTCTCCAAAATTAACATATATTGAAACAAATTTATTTTCTGATAAATCTGGACATTCAATATACATATTAACCTCCGAATCCCATTCTAAATCCTGCAGCAACAGAACTCAGCCATTTCTTTCCACTTTCAAGTGTGTCATCAAGAGCTTTTTTATATCCATTGGAAACTTCTTCTGCTGCTTTTGTACTTTCTGGTATAAGTTTGTTTGCAACCGTTTTGATGTTTGAAGCAATTTCTATGTCAAGAGGAATAAGTTGCACTGCACCAATTTCTATTTTCTTGAATTCAAGAGAATATGGATATCCAGAGGCAGCTCCTCTTTTTGGAGAGAAATTTGTCAATACACAAGTTTTCTTTACAATGTCGCCTAATATAACATCAACTGCAATTTTCCTACTTCTGATATTAAGCAATCTATCTTCAAATTCATCTCCTGAATAATTTCTGTTATCTTGCAAATAGCAATCAATAGAAAACATGTCTGGCAAATTATGAACATATTCTTGAAATGTCTGTCCACTTTGCACTCTTCTATCTGGAGTTTCTGCAGAATAATTTCTGCTATCAGAAATAACAGCATCAATCTCTATAACATCATATCCTTCAACATCTTCTCTTGTTTTCTGTCCTGAAAAAAAATCAACCAGAGCTGTTCCAGCATTTTCGAATGCTTTTATGAATTGCTGAACATTTACTCCATTCTCTGATTTCAATGCAGTTTTAAGTTGTTCAACAGATTGGAAACCAAGAGCAATTGCTGTCTGTCCAAGAGCTTGTGGGAATCCTTGAGTTAAATATCCAAATGCAGTTTCATTAGAAATTTTCCCTTGCTCTAAAAGCTGCACAAGAGCAATTACTGAAAATTTGCTTGTTAATTCATCAGCATTATTAATAATTAATTTAGCTGTATTTTTCATCACTGTGGTGACATTGGAGAATGTTATTCCTCCATTGGTGACACCAGAAAGAAGTTTATCAGAAAAATTCCATATCGATTCGGAATTATTTTCTTGCTTTTCCTGCTGTTCTTGTGGAATCAATATTGCACAATATGCCATTATCCCATCACTCCAAGAGCAATTCGATTAGATATAATGCTGTCAATTTCATCAGCTGTAATTTTTGGATCCTTTGCACCATTTATATTGAAAACAACATTATTGTTAACATTTTTGTTATTCGCGCTGTTGTTAACATTATTAACATTTTGTGCAGGATTCAAAGCACCTTGAGAGAATGTTCCTTTGAAATTTTCTCTACTTTCCCACCAGCCAGTTTTTTCACCAATCCAGTTCAAAGCCTTAAATGTTCCTCTTTCTATGCTGTCAATAGATTCAGAATACCAATTCCACTCACCTTTTAGCATTTTAATTGCTTCTCTTACCAAAGCAACAATTGCAAGAATTTTAAGAAATGGAGCAGAAATTGCCCAAGCTTGAATTGCAAATGCTTTCATAGCAGGGATAGATGCAAGAATTGCAAATTTCAAAGATGAAAGTATTCCCATTCCTGATAAAAGATTCAAGAAAAATAAATCAAGCAATGGAATAGCCTTAACAATTGAGGGTATAAAAGATGCAATCAGAACAGTAGCTACAACATCAAGATTTTTTGCTAGAAAAATGATAATTTCTGCAAGAAATTTACTGGCACCAGTCATCTCATTTAATTTGTTTATGAAATTCCCAACACTATTTCCAAGAACAACAAAAGCTTGGCCAATTGTTTTTCCCATTTTGCCAAATTCTTGATTGACTTTCGGAGCTTGATTCAATATAGCACCGAGAACCTTATCAGGTGTCAATCCTCCCTCAGCTGCAACAGTTCTCAGCTGTCCAACTTTCATTCCAAGCCCCTCAGCAATCATTTGAGCAAGTCTCGGAGACTGTTCAAGAATTGAATTAAGTTCTTGTCCTCTTAATTGTCCACTTGCAAGTCCTTGTCCAAGCTGAACAAGCGCTGCTTGATTACTCGCTGCAGATCCACCACCAATAATAATTGCTTTATTGATGGCTTCTGTAATCTGCAATCTTTTCTCTTCATTCAGTCCTAAACTTTCAGTTGCAGTGGATATTCTTCTATACAAATCAACTGTTGAGAGCATATTCTGTCTTGTATCCTGAGAAATTGCAAAAAGACGTTCTTGCACGTGCAATCTTTCTTTTTCTCCATCAGTCACAAGAGAAAGAATTGACTTTATGTTCGTCCATTCATCTGCATATCTAGAAATTTCTCTCAATCCAAGATACGCACCTATTGTTCTAAATGCTTTCCCCAAAGCAAAACCAGAAGATGCAACCTCTTTATTTGAACTGACAATTTTCTTGTTATTGCTGAGAATTTCTCTCTGTTTATTATCAAGAATTGTGAAGCCTTTGATGGCACCTTTGTCATTGAAAATAGTTTCAATGACAAATTGGTCTATGTTATCAAATTTTGATGCCATCAGCCAGCTTCCTCTTTTCTTCAATTTGCTGTAAAATTATTTCATAAGTTATCAGCAAATCATCAATGTCCATTTCATATATATCTTTCGGCTTGAAAGGTAATTGGTTCTGTGTAAAAAATACAGAAAAGGAAATTATTATTTTTTTTGTTTTTCTTTCAATTTCCTCTGCAGACCTTGGTTCACCATTTCCATCTGGTCTTCTAGCAGTTTTTTCAATGATTCCGCCACATCCCCGAATAATCCGCTCAATTTCTCTTTCAAGCCTTTCCATTCCCCCAAGCTATTATATGCCATCATGGCAGTCACATAATAGATTGCCAGAAAATTACCTGCAAAATGTTCATTAAGCTCTTGTTCATCTACAGGGTTTCCATCGATAAACAAAACATTGGCTTTATCATGCAGGAAAAGATTTACCATCCAGATCCAATCATCTTTATCAAAGACATCCTTCACAACTCTGTAAAAGCTATCAAGATTGTCACCCTGCTCAAACTTGTTTGCAAAAACAACGCCTGTCACTGCGCCAAATCCAAACAGTTTCTGCACAATTCTAACCCCGAAATTTGTCAACTCTCCAAAATTCAAGGCATTTCTTGCATACTTGTGGCCATCATATTCAACTTCAACAAGTTTCATCATTTAACCTCTTCACAATATATAATCATTTCCCACTGTCCTCCATCAACTGGCTCTGTATGAGACTGGACATATGCAGAAGTTGATGTTTTTGTGATTCCTGTATTATCATCCTTATATTGGAAAGTCAATGGAGTTCCATACTTTTCCCAATTGTCAACTTGTCCTTTGATTGGAGAAAACACATTCTGTGTAATTCTGAAAGTGTCAAACTGGTCATATTTTTTCAAAGTAACCGGATCACCAATGATTCCTTTGATTTTTTCAATTGCATCTCCCTCTCTCTGATGCTCACAGAATGCATCCCCGAAATTCGTCAAATTGATTCCATTCAGGCTTGCAAATTGCAATTTTCTATCATACTTCATTTGATAACTCCCTATTACATCTCAATAGCTGTTTTTTCAGCATCAGACGGATCAATCGTCAAATCAATAATAACTTTCGTTCCAGTCAATGCATCAATATACCATCCATTGGCACGATATATCTGATTTGAATAATCAGAAGGATATTTTTTTCTGATCTCAGATAGCGGCATGCATTTCAGATAGAAACCATTTGTGTCTTCACTATCTTGCACAATTAAATTATTAGATTGGCATCCAATTAAAACAGATTTCAAATCTGCTTCCAAAATACTGTTAGAACTTTCTTGATATGTGAGTTTTTTCGCCAAAAAGTCAAGAACTTTAAATTTCAAAAGAAGATCGATGGTAAATCTGATATATCTTCTTTTGGTTATTTCACCATTGGTTTGCTTATTGCCGTAAAAAATCTTTTTAGCATATTGCTCTACACCAGCACCATTGATGGCATTCACATAAGAGTAATATCCAACATTGTATTTGTCAAGATTTGCCATTGATGTATCATCATAATCTTTCGGAGTAACTCCAGAGAATTGAGAATAAAGATCTCCAGTTGATCCAAGATTAGGATTAGCAAGAACACCCACCAAAGCACCTTTCAAACTTTCCAAATCTGCATGGAAAACAAGCTTTGTATTGGCAAAATTTTTATCTGCAAGGCTTTCTGCAACATTTTCTGCAGTTCCTGCTGTGACATCAGAATCTGCTGTCTGTGCAACGAACAAACGTCTCTGAACTTCAGCTTTTGCTGCAATCGCAAGAATATCAGCTTTTGTATTGGAAGAAACATAAAGCTGAGAAAAATTCGCATTGATGGCCATCAGAGCATCAAAAGCATCAGCCATAGAATCCTCGTCTGATTTCTGGAAAATAATCACTTGATTGACTCTTCCTTGGTTCGGGCTTGTATTATTTTTCTGCATCAAAATTGTTTCAATATCAGCATAATATTTAGTTCCTGCTTTGAAAATTGAATTCAAAGAATCGATGCTGGAAATTACAATAACTTTGTTTTCAGGAATTGAATATCCAGTAACAACATCCGAAGCAGCAAAATCACCAATGTATCCTGCATTTGAAAGATATGCAGAAATGTCAGTTGCTTGTGGGAGAGTGAACCCAATTTCAACCAGTTTATCAATACTAATCATCAGTTTTCCTCACAATATTGATTTTAACATCTTTACCAACATTTTTCTGAATCTCAAGAACATCATTGAATCCAAATGTGACATCAAATTCATATCTATAAACATAACCGCCCGAGACAAGTTCTGTCAAATCTCTTAACTCTGAAATGTTATTTACAGACATGTCGTTGTCTAAAAATTCATATGCTGTATCAAAAGTTTCAAAATTGTTTTTTAATAATCTTGCATTGTTTTCTGCAAAAGAATTCTGCACATCTAAATCATTCTTTTCTGCAATACCATCTGCAAATATTGCAAAAGTAACAACCATATTTTTATACATTGTTACTTGCTGCACATTGTTTTCGATCTCAGTTTCTGTTGTAGTGCTGTCTGTTTGCTCCGGAACAATGGCTCTAAGCAAGCAGAATGGTTTTACAGGCTCATCTTTTCTTTCATTAGCCCAATAAATTTTACCATCAAATTCATTAGGCAATATATTTTTTACAAAATCAAATATGGCTTGTTTTCTCATTGATTGTCAACTCTCACCAAATATGCTTTGTAATGTTCAAGAATAGTATTGATGCCATTGTGCTCTACATTTCTGATTTCGTACAATATGCCATTATTATATCTTAAAATTCTCTGTCCTTCAATAACTTTTTCACCTGTGTACATATTATAAACAGCAATAATTTTGTCACCAGCCTCTGATGCACTTAAAGAATCACCATATTTGCTGTTTGCTTGAATATTACACAAAATTTCCTTAACATTTTTCCATGAAATTTTCTCAGATCCATTAGATTTTATTTCAGAAATTTTTTCAAGAACTTGAACTTTTTCATTCTCTCTAATTCCACAAAGTATTGAATTGAACATCAATGCACCTCGCAATCAACAGAACTTACAAGCTGACCTTTATCAACCAATGTTATCCCAGTTGCGTTGTTAGAATGAGGGTAAACCCCATTGTCAAGAATACGTTCTTTGATTCTTTCTTTCTGATATCCACCGATGTCTTTCAAAATTGCATCTGCACTAGAATTTTCTTTCAAAGAAACATTCACAATTCTGTCAAGTTCTTTCTTAAATTTGGAAAAAATACTAAAAATTCTGAGCCAAATTCTTGGAGGAAGTTTAGATGTGCCAAATTCTTGGAATTTTCCAACTTCTGCTGTTGTAACATTGCTATCAGGATATGGTTTATTGTCTTTTTTGTGAATGCCCACTGTTACAGATCTATTCTGCAACTGGCTAACAATTGCTTTGAATCTGTTACAATTGCTTTTGTTCAAGTCTTTTTCATTCCTGATTAACAATATCCAACCTCCACACCAAATTCGAAATAAGGATAAAGAAGATTGTATGTATTTACTGATTTGAACTGATTTTCTTTATTTCCATCAGAAAATTCAATAGATGTGTCTTGAACTTTCATAGATTTTACGCCAGAAATATCAGATCCAAAAGCAGTGTTATAATTATAAACTGAAATTGCCTCTTCACAGCAAGCTTCTGTCAAAATTTTATCACATGTTTGCTCACAGTATATAATTCTTGGAAATTTAAGTGGCTGCTCAGGATCAACTTTTTCCCCAGCAAATTGCATTCTGTCTATGCTTCTTGTTGCAGAAACAAGCAATTTTGCTTTATCATCACCAGATATCGAATCCCACTTAGAATTGAAAAATCCTGCAAAATATGCATCAGCTTCATCAACTGTTGCATATACAGGATATTCCTTTTCATTTATGCTTACTGTTTTTGCCATATCAGTTATTCTTCGTTGTCTTCAATTCCAAACTCTTCTTCAAGTTTTTCAATCTGAGAGATGATTTCTTCCTTATTTCCAGAGATAGAAACATTAAATTTTTCTTGAGCAAATTTGATCAATTCAACTTTTGTCATGTCCTGAAGAACTTTCTCTTTCTTTTCTGGAGAAATTTTTTCTGCATATCCATGAGAAATCATTTCTTCGATAATTTCTTTGTGTTTTGCTTTATTTTCATCAAATTCCTCGTCTTTTTCAAAATTTACTTTTTGGAAATCAATACACCAAGCAAAATTTTTCAATGATTTATACATTTGTCAAACCTCTTAAAAATTGGGCTGGGCATTGAATCCCAGCCCTTTTCAAATTACACAGCTTTATGATGCGGATGGCCAAGAATAACAACAGCACCAACAGTCGCAGAAATTGTAGAATCTTTTACAATCTTGACTTTGATGAACTGCTTGTGGCCGCGATAGCCAACTTTGCTCACAGCACCTGCTGCTGCCATTTTTTCCGGAACATTGATGAGATCTTCATCAGCAACTGCCGTAAAAGAACCAGCAGAAGTCTCACCCTCCAGAATCTGGATTTTACCAGCTCCAGAAGTAAAAGCAGCCATCTGTGCAACAACAGTGACAGATTCAAATCCTGCAGTGTCAATGGCTGAAGATTCAGAAGAATCATCTGTGATGGCTGCAGCATTAATAGCATTCACAACTTTGATGTTGTTAACTAAATCATATGCACTCATCTTCTTCTCCTTATGCTTTAATTTTAAGCAGTTTAATGGCTTCTGCCATGGTTACCTGACCAGTGTTCCAACGATGCCAAGTCATTTCAACAATGGCTTTCTTTTTCGAGGTATATTCATCACGAATCATCCCCATCTGGGTAGAATCGAGAATGGTATAACCAGCAAACAGATCACCAAACATCACAGGTGTTGCACTGACAGCTACATCCGGCATGTCATCAAAAATGGCATACTTGTAATCACCAATCAAAGACGGCATGGTTTCGCCACCAACTCTCCACAGGTAATTACCATTGGAATCTTTGGCAGTGCGCAGAGCATACAGAGTACGACGATTGAAACCATATACAGGATTTTTGTAACCAGATTTCAATTCAGCAGGCAAAGCCAGAACATCATCAAAAACCAATTTTCCAGAGGTTGAACTTTCAATTCTTTCAACATCTGCATTGGTCAGAATTCCTTCCGGCATTTTGCTGCCAGAACCTTTAAGGAATGCTCTTCCCTCACCAATAGCGAATGCCATTGCTACATCCTGAGCAAATTCAGATTCAACATTGTAGTTGCTAAACTGCAGCAGATCAAGAGTAACAGGCAAAGTCACAGTCTGACGATATGCCGTCAAGGTTTCGGAATCAAACTTGTCTTCGCTTTCCGGAGACTCTTCAGTTTCGCCAACATATTTCGCAGCAGGAATATCAGTGCGGACAGGAATCGTCAAATCCTTTTTAGAGGTTGTACGAACTCTTGCAAATGAACGAATCGGAGATTCATCATGCAACTGGCGCAGAATATCAGCTGCAAATTCCGGAGCAACCAGATAACCACCCTGAACATCAGTGTCAGTGCGCATCGTTTTACTGCCCATGCCAGACAAGAAATATTCTTTGAATGCCAAATGCTCTTCAGAATTTTTCCAAGCATCAGAAGCACCAGCCGGAGCTGAAATACGCAAAGAAATTTCTTTTTCCAATTCTTTAATGCGTTCAGCATTGTCATTTGCAGCCTTGGAAAGAGTTTCAATCTCTTCCTGTTTAGCTGCAATTTCACGCTGAGCATTTTCCAATTCAGCCTGTTTCTTGACAATTTCCTGATTTTTAGTTTCAGCTTTATCAAGTTCAGCTTGAATTTTATTGATTTTTTCATTATCAGCAGTCTTTTTGTTTACCTCTTCACGAAGTTCATGGACAGCTGACATAACATCACTGATTTCAACCATTTTATACCTTTCCTTTAATTTCAGTTAACATTTCGATGATTTTGGAATAATCTTCCCGATTATTCTGTTTTTTGCCAGCATCCCGATGGCTAAGAATTTCCTTAATTCTGCTGATAAAATGCTTACTTTTATTTGCTGACAAAAATTCAGACAAAAACTTTTCAGCATCTCTTTCAGTCTTGATAGCATCAATCGACTTAACAGAATCAACTGTTGCTAACGGATTCATTGGGAATGTTACCAAACTTATTTCCCACAGAGTCAGTTCTTTCAAATAAGTAACTCCATCTACAATTTCATATTGGTCAACTGAATAACCAATAGACATTGAACCAACAGAGCCTGTTTTCAGTTGAGGATAAACTCTTCCAGACACAAAAGTGTCATTCTTCGGCATTTTTCCCTCAACATATAATCCCTTTTCATCCTCTCTTGCAACAGGATAAACCCCAATTGGCTCATTCCTATTATGCATCCAAAGCATGATCGGAGATTTTTTCATCAAAGATTGCTTAAAAGCACCTTTGACCACAACATCACCACCAAGATCAACATTGCCAAATGTCGATGCATAGCCTTTGAAGAAATAAAAATCTCCATCTTCAGAGACTTCTTTCATCTCAAATGGAACTTCAAAGTGCTTAATTTCAAGATCTTTATCTTTCTTACGGAATTGATTATTCATCAAATTGTACATGTGTGTACCTCATTAAAATTTGCCTATATTATAAAGCCAAAAAATGAAAAAGTAAACATTTTTATTTGGCGTAACGAACTGTACAATAACAATTAATTGTATTGCCTGCTGATGCTCCCATTGATGTATCTGATGGATATCTAAGATATTCCCCACCAACATAAAACAATCCATTTTTAGAAACAATTTGTCCATGAGCTGCTGCATGAGCTGGTCTAGTTGTTGGCAGCAAAGCTGAAATCCATTCTTTGCTATATTCCGTTGCAACTCC
>ULNP01055464.1_pt1 | contig 44054 bp, 39 predicted proteins | sample 1951941 | NCBI WGS metagenome assembly ULNP01 (sample SAMEA4835579, study PRJEB28245) | human gut metagenome | biome: gut microbiome; material: fecal sample | place: Denmark | collected 2008
AAAAATTTCATGGTAAAATATTAAAATGTTAGAGATATATTAAATTTGCAATAAAGGTAAATATAATTTGAGTATTCGGCAAGACAAGTTAATACAAATACATTTTTATTACTATCAAAATAAAATCATAAATTTTATATTTCTAATTCTTTCTCAACGAAGAAAAAGGACTAAATATTCCGTATAACTTTTCCCGAAGACGTCTCCTTAAACTTCTGCACATACAGCACTTTACGCGGGAACTCATATTTATTTACTTTTGCCCGAATCTTTTCCAGCAATATTTTTTCTTGTTCCAGAGACAAAGCCTCGCCTTCTATAACGAGAGCAACCGATTCACCCCATTTCAGGTCGTCACAAGACGTTACAAAAAAACGGCGTGTAAACAGACCTGCTATTTTCTTTTCGATCAACTCTGGAAAAACCTTTATCCCTCCCGTATTGATCACATGGTCATACCGTCCTATCCATCGAAAATTCCGAGAATCTACCAACTCAACCACATCGTTCGTTACAAACTCTTTTACAGAAAAGTGCGGAGCGTGAATGATTAAACAATTTCGTTCATCTATCGAAAAAGATATACCACCCAACGCACAATATAACGACAAAGAGTCACCGATACGGCGTAATGCGACATGCGAAACTGTCTCGGTCATACCATAAGTAGCATACATATCGACAGGAAGTTTTTCCAGCTCCACCTCAGTACCGGGAGATAAAGGTGCACCACCTATTATCAGAGACGTTATACGAGAAAGTCTTGATTTCTGCATCGTACTTTTCAAAGATTCGACTACTTGCGCCGGAACCATCGCGGCAAAATCGATAGGCTCGTCTATTGTCGTCAAAGGCAACGACGAAGGAGTTACGACCAACAAATCAGCACCGGATAACAAGGCTCTTACAATCATCATTTTACCGGCAATATAATCGGGCGACAGGCATAACAACATTACCGAACGACAGGTAATATCGAAAAAGTCATTGGTCAACCGTGCCGAAGCCTCCATATCTCGTTTCAGTAATCTTACCGGCTTTGGAGTTCCGGTCGATCCCGAAGTATGTCCCCAAACAAAATCGGAAGGTGCGAACCACTCATCGAGAAAAGCAGCCACTTCGGGTGTAGAAGCATTGAGTATCTCTTCTCGATTACGACAAATACGATGATTTAGCCTTATTTCCATGAATCCATCGAAAAAATCCAAGTTTTATCAGGATTATATCTCAACTCATCTCCTATCTGCTCCAACGGTGACGGTATATTATTGGTGTACAAAGCTCCCGTTCCCAATCCCTGAGGCATATTTATAGGCAATGTCGCCGTCCATTGCGCAATTGCATTCAATCCCACATTCGATTCCAATGCCGATGTTATCCACCAACCCACACGACAATTCCGAGCAAATTCGATCCACTCTTCCGCACCCGAAAATCCCCCTATCAAAGAAGGCTTCAAAACGATATATTGCGGAGAAATCGTCTCCAATAACGCTAATTTCTCGGTGGAATCGGTTATCCCGATTAATTCTTCGTCAAGAGCTATCGGTAGAGGAGTTTCTTCGCACAACCGAGCCATCGCCTCCCATTGTCCGGCTCGTATGGGCTGTTCTATCGAATGTAAATCATAAGCCGAAAGACGTTGCAAATGTTCCAATGCATCATAAGGAGAGAACGCACCGTTGGCATCGACCCTCAACTCTATATCCTCCCGGCGATATCGTCGCCGAATTGCAGCCAGCAATTCACATTCATCATCGAAATCTATCGCTCCAATTTTCAACTTAATACAAGAGAACCCGGCCGCTAATTTCTCATCGATACGGGAAGCCATAGTGCGCTTATCGCCCATCCATATCAATCCGTTTATTTCAATCGCTTGTTTCCCGGCAGTAAACTCAGACGGGTAAATCATGCGTCGTCCGCCATGCTGCAAATCGAGTAAGGCGGTCTCCACTCCAAAACGGATAGAACTCCATGTAGACAAATCTATTTCATCTATTCGGTCGATACCCCGACAAACCGTTTGCAACATAGCTTCATAATCAGGACGATCGTCTGCTCCCAATCCCTTAAACAGTGCACATTCTCCTATCCCGAAACAATCGGGATTATGCTCGTCCCACACTTTCAAGAAATAGGTCTCCTTTTGCGTGAGAACGCCCCGAGAAGTTCCGCTAGGGACTTTGAAATGAAGTATATAAGGAGTATAACTTGCCTTTAACATCTATCCGGGGAATTTGGGAAATTTCTGGAAATCGGGGTCTCTCTTTTCAAGGAAAGCATTCTTGCCCTCCTGCGCCTCCTCCATGAGATAATACATGAGAGTGGCATCACCGGCAAATTCCATCAAACCCCGCTGCCCGTCAAGTTCGGCATTCAACGCCCGCTTAATCATTCGTATAGCCATCGGGCTACGTTTCAATATCGTTCGACACCATTCGATTGTCTCTTCCTCCAATCGGTCGAAAGGAACAACTTTATTGACCAGCCCCATTTCTTCTGCCTCTTTCGCTGAATATTGGCGACATAGGAACCATATTTCGCGCGCTTTCTTCTGCCCTACGATACGAGCTAAATAGGACGAGCCGAATCCTCCATCGAAACTTCCCACTTTCGGGCCAGTCTGTCCGAATCGAGCGTTCTCCGAAGCGATTGTCAAATCACATACCACATGCAACACATGCCCGCCTCCGATCGCATAACCGTTGACCATAGCGATAACCGGCTTGGGAATGGAACGTATAGCTTTATGCAAATCCAAAACATTTAACCTCGGGACACCGTTTTCATCGATATAACCGCCAATTCCTTTCACTTTCTGGTCTCCACCGGAACAAAACGCTTTGTCTCCCGCTCCCGTCAGAATGATAACGCCAATATCGGAACGTTCCCGACAAATAGACATGGCATCGAGCATCTCACAATTCGTTTGCGGACGAAACGCATTATATACTTGCGGGCGGTTAATCGTTATCTTCGCGATTCCATCGCAATAATCGAAAAGTATATCCTCATACTCCTTAATCGTTTTCCAATCTATCTGTTCCATATTCTTATATTTTTAAATTTAATCATTATCATCATTGCCTCGACCGGCGGAAGTATCCCCGCAAAACCTCGGCATTATAAACATTCGGGGTGTGGACCGCCAGTATAGCCGGCCGATCTTTCTCGGCAAAAAAGAGAGAAAGTACCTCTGCGGCCGATTTTTCATCATTGAGCTCGAAATAACGAAGTCCGAACAAATCGGCATATTTCTCGACCGAAATATCTCTATGTATTTCAAAACAAGTTTCCAGTTCGGGCAAATCGGACGTCGGTTTAATAAATCGAAAGATTCCCCCACCCCCATTACACATTACGATAATTTTAAACCGGGGAGAAAGATAAGTCGATGATAACCCATTTACATCATACGAAAAGCTCATGTCTCCCGTAATCAATACTGTCATCTCCTCACCCACACAAGCCGCACCCGCAGCGGTCGAGGTGGAGCCGTCTATACCGCTCACGCCCCGATTACAATCGCTCCGCAACACCTGTTCGCACTTGAACAACTGGGCATAGCGTACCGTAGTACCGTTGGAAAGCTGCAATGCTGTTCCCGGCGGAATCGCAGGTAATATCAATGAAAATGCTTTCAAATCACACCACCCGACATGAGCGATATAATCGTCGTGCAAACGAGTAGCAATCACCTCTTTCCTATGCCACAGCATCGAGTAGTCGCTCTCTATCGGGAATACACTTCGAGACAATACCTCTAAAAACGATGCAGCCTGAGAATCGATATGGCAAGTCAACGATTGCATCGTATCTACTACATGATCGCCTTGTGATATACGCCAATGCAACTTGGGCTTATGCTGCCGTAAAAAAGCCTTTATCATACGCGACACCAATGATCCGCCTAATGTAATGAGCAAATCGGGTGCATAATCTTCCCATTCCGCTTTATCGATTACCGAATAAACCCTATCGATCGTAGGTATCAAATTCTTCCCCCTCACATTGGCTATGCTTTCGGTAAGAACGACAACCTGCGGCAATTCCGCTAAACGTAAAAGAGCTTGACTCAACTGCTCGTCAGGCTGTGAGAAAGCCACTAAAACCAACACCTTTCGAGCCGACATAAACTCATCGCACAAAAGTTTCATAGATTGCTCATCGGGAATATTCGACGAAGGTATGCGAGTAACAAAACGCTCCCGTACGGAAGGCATATCCATTTCTTGCGTGAGCGGCTCGGAAACAGCGATATTAATATGAACAGGGCCCTTTTCTCCCGACAATGACGTTAACAAAGCGTCGTTTATACAACGATTGAAGTACCACCCGTCCATCGGCAGAGACAGTTCCGCCCGTAAATTATACGAACGTTTCACAAAGTGGGACAAAGCGCCGTACTGCCGCAATGTTTGACTATCGTCCTGATCGATCCACTCCATAGGACGATCCGCCGAAATAACTATCAACGGAATATGTTGGTAATAGGCCTCGGCAACAGCCGGCGCATAATTGAGTAACGCTGTTCCCGATGTACAAACCAATGCCACCGGTTCACCGCTACGTTGCGACATACCCAATGCCATAAAAGCCGCTGTACGTTCATCGACAACGACATAGTCCTGTATATCGGGTGTACGCGAAAATGCCATTAATAAAGGAGCATTTCTCGATCCGGGCGACAGAACGACACGCTTTACACCATGCTCCGCCAAAAGTGTGACAATAATATTACAGCCCTGTTTATCGGTCGTTTTCATATTCACTCTACTTATAACCATTGATAATCGACAGCAAAGTCTGCGCTTTCGCCTCGGTTTCTTTCCACTCTCTTTCCGGATCCGATTTATCGGTCAAACCTCCGCCGACATACAATCTCAATCGGGAATCGTCTACTTCCATGCACCGAAGATTGACGAACAAACGAACATGCTCACCAAACATAGGGCCCAAATAACCGCCATAATATCTGCGCTCATGCGGTTCTACTCGACGAATCCATTCCATCGCAAGTTCTTTGGGATACCCACCCACAGCTGGCGTAGGGTGAAGCACCGACAATATCTCGGCCAATCTCCCGTTTGCCGAACCGACTTTCAGAGAAATAGGCGTACACAAATGTTCCACCTGTCCAGCCCTGCGAGAAAACCGCTCACCGATAATCGGTTCGAGACCTTTATCTCTAAATACCTTCGATATATAATCGGTCACAATTTGTTGCTCCTCTTGTTCTTTTTGTCCCCACGGTCCCTGCGCTCCCGCCTTTCGCGTACCTGCGAGAGCCATCGTAGTCAACGACACTCCGTCACAATCGAGCAATGTTTCGGGCGTAGCTCCTATCCATCTTCCTACACCGGGCACATTGACCCACGAAACAAAAGCCGAATCGTATTTTGCAGCCAGTCGAAAAAACAGCTGCCCATCGGAAACTACCGGACGGTTCAATGTGACGGTGCGGGAAAGAACAGCCTTTTTTATCTCTTTACGAGACATTGCCGCGACAAGCGTATTTACTTGTTTTTCATACTGTTCAAAAGAACTATCTACCGGTTTTATCTCCAAATTTGCCAAAGTTTGTCCCGCCCCGTAATTCAACGCCTCCAAACTTATCTCTTCGGCCCGTTGTATCTTCACAGGGAAAAAGTAACAAGGCAACTCACCTTCCTCAAAAGGTGCGAAAAAAAAGCCCTCCTGTCTTTCCGGGAAAACTCCATCTGCAAGAGTCATAAGTCTATCAGGCTCACAGGCTCCCCAATAAAAGCCATCTTCGCCCGGCAGACGAAAAGCGAAAGCCGGGAAATCATTCCCCAAACTCGCCTCAATAGCACAAGATAACAAATGTATAGAATCAACCTCTTTCGCCATATTGCACCGACTTATCAATCCAACTCCACGGGAACAGCCATAAGCTCAAAAGGCAGAGCTTCGACGACTTTTACCCGACAAAAATCTCCAATCGTCAGAAAACGATCTTTTGCAATAAGCACTTCGGGATCGACCTCAGGTGAATCGTATTCCGTACGCCCCACATAATAGTCCTCCTCTTCCCTATCGACTATCACATCAAATATTTGACCTACCTTTGAAGCGTTGCTTTCAAGCGCTATTTCTTCTTGCAATGCCATCAACTCGTCGAGTCTGGCCTGTTTCACTTCCTCCGGGATAGAGTCGGGAAAATGATTGGCCGCATAAGTACCCTCTTCTTCGGAATAGGCAAACGCTCCCATACGCTCGAAACGAGCCTCCCGAACAAACTCCTTTAATTCCTCGAAATCCTCATCGGTCTCACCGGGGTATCCCACCATCAATGTCGTACGAATATGTATGCCGGGGACTTCCGTTCGTATGCGTTTCAACAAATCATAAGTCTCCTGCTTCGTCACATGCCGACGCATATCTACCAACACATGGTCACTGATATGCTGCAATGCGATATCGAGATATTTGCAAACATTATCATGACGCTGTATAACAGGTAATATCTCATAAGGGAATTGTGACGGATAAGCATAGTGCAACCGTATCCACTTCACACCCGGAATCTGCGCCATGCGATCGATTAACTCCGGTAATTTCAATTTCCCGTACAAATCAAGCCCATAGGAAGATAAATCCTGAGCAATAATCTGAAACTCTTTCACGCCCTGCGAAACCAAGCTCTTCACCTCATCAAGCAACTGTTCCATAGGATAAGAAACGAAGCGCCCAGTAATTAAAGGAATAGCACAATAAGAACAAAATCGATTACAACCTTCGGCAATTTTCACATAGGCATAATGAGGCGGAGTTGTCAGTATGCGCCCGAAATCTTTCTCCTCGGAAATTCGCGATCCCAAATCCGTCAACAAATCAGTCCAGTCGAATTTTCCATAAAACTTATCTACCTCGGGTATCTCGGTTTCCAATTCCTCCCGATAACGTTGAGACAAACAGCCCATCACATAAAGATGATGTATCTTATGAGCTTTTTTAGCCTCGACCATTTGTAAAATCATTTCGATAGATTCTTCTTTGGCATCTCCAATGAAGCCACAAGTATTCACTACGACAAACTCACTCGAAACTTTTTCAGGATCATGTCTCACCTTATAACCGGCTTCTGCGAAACGATGCATCAATCGTTCGGAATCCACCAAATTTTTCGAACAACCCAACGTAATAATATCAACGCTATTTTTTATCATTGTCATTACACAAAAATACGGCTATGAAGCCTTTGCAAGACCACCCAGCCGTCTATCCTAAAAACTCACGAATATCAATCTCCGAACAACGAGTCCACAAATTCCTTACGGCGGAACACCTGCAAATCTTCCATGCCTTCACCCAGCCCTATGTACTTAACCGGTATCTTAAAGTGATCGGATATACCTATGACCACACCACCTTTGGCCGTACCATCGAGTTTCGTTATGGCCAACTCGTTCACCTCGGTCGCGGCAGTAAACTGCTTGGCTTGCTCAAAAGCATTCTGTCCTGTGGAGCCGTCCAATACTAACAAGATTTCATGAGGAGCACCGGGAACGATTTTCTCCATTACTTTCTTTATTTTGGTCAACTCGTTCATCAAATTCAATTTATTATGCAAACGACCTGCCGTATCGATAATTACCACATCGGCATTATTCGCCTTCGCCGAACTCAACGTATCGAACGCCACGGATGCCGGATCGGCTCCCATTTTTTGTTTCACGACAGGGACTCCAACCCGTTCACCCCATATCATCAACTGCTCGACCGCAGCGGCACGAAACGTATCGGCAGCTCCCAAATAAACACTATTCCCTCTCTTTTTATATTGATATGCCAACTTACCGATAGTTGTAGTCTTGCCTACACCATTCACCCCGACAACCATGATTACATACGGTTTTTTCCCTTCGGGGACAGAAAATTCACCGGCATCCTCAACATCGTTTTCGGTTAGCAACGCTGTGATTTCTTCCCGGAGAATTGAGTTTAATTCGTTCGTATTTATGTATTTGTCACGAGCCACCCGTTTCTCTATTCGGTCTATAATACGAAGTGTAGTTTCCACTCCGACATCAGACGTGATCAATACTTCTTCCAAATCGTCCAATATATTCTCATCGACTTGTGACTTCCCGGCAACAATACGCGCTAACTTGGAAAATACGCCCTCTTTGGTCTTAGATAATCCCTTATCCAAGGTTTCCTTTTTCTCTTTCGAAAAGAAATCAAACAATCCCATATATAAAATTTTTAAGAAAAGTAACTGTAAGCAGCTACCCGGTGGATATGCAAAGCTATAAAATTATCATGGTAAAAAAAAACTTCCTTACACATTTCGTATAAGAAAGTTTCTTTATATTACGCTAATTATGACTTACTTACTAAGTACATCTTTAACTGCGTCATTCGGGACCATTTCCTCTTGGAAAGTATAAGCCCCTGTTTTCGGCGATTTTACCATTTTTATCACCTTAGAATAAGTACGGCCTTCGCCTTTTTGCAACGATGCAACTGTTTTCTTTGCCATGGTTCAATCCTTCCTTATTTTATTTCTTTATGTACAGTAACTCTTTTCAAGATGGGATTGTATTTTTTCAACTCCAATCTTTCTGTGGTATTTTTTCTGTTCTTAGTAGTAATATAACGCGATGTTCCGGGCATACCACTCGCCTTGTGTTCCGTGCATTCAAGAATTACTTGAACCCTATTACCTTTTGCTTTCTTTGCCATATCTTAATATAACATTTTTATTTCTGTTAAATACCCATTTCCGGCAGCTTGCTTGATAGCTGCATCTAATCCCATTTTATTGATTGTACGAAGACCGGCAGCTGAAAGTGTAAGCGTGATCCAACAATCTTGTTCTACCCAATAAAATTTCTTTGTAAAGAGGTTGACATTAAATCTTCTTTTCGTTCTTCTTTTTGAGTGCGAAACGTTGTTGCCAACCATTGCTTTTTTCCCTGTAATTTGACAAATCTTTGACATCGCTATCTATTATTTTATTTGTTTTTTCTTACTGCTTTCGCAAACAGAGTGCAAAGTAAAGCATTTTAGAAATATGTTCCAAATTTTTAAGGTATTAAAATCGGAACTTTTTTATTCAGTTCTATTTTGTCATCAGTTGTATCAACATCAACAAAGCCGATTGGGTCGCACGTGCAATTACTTGCTCTCTATCGCCTTCGAAACAAAAACATTCAACCTCGCTTCGCTCGCCATACCGAACTGCAATCCATACTGTTCCTACCGGTTTCTCAACGCTGCCTCCACCCGGACCTGCTATTCCAGAAGTCGCTATCGCACAATCGGAAGACAACAATCTTTGTACTCCCGACACCATTTGCAAGACGGTCTCCCTACTCACAGCGCCAAAACCCGATAATATCTCCGACGACACATTCAAAACACGTGTTTTCACCTCGTTGGAATAAGCCACGACACTACCTTTAAAATAGACCGAACTACCCGCTATCCTTGTTATTTCATGAGCTATATTTCCTCCCGTGCAACTTTCGGCTGTCGCCAACGTTTCTCCTCTTTCGGCTAATATCGACCCTAATGCTCCTGCGAGAGTTGTATCCGAACCACAAAACAGATGACTCCCCAATATAGTCCTCAATTTAAAAAACTCATCATCAATAATCTTCTGCAAATATGACTCTTCATCGCCACGAGCAGTCAGTCTCAACCGAATCACTCCCGGCGTAGGCAAATAGGCAAGTTTGATACACGCCGGCAATTGCGCTTCAAAGTCGGATAAAGTTTCGGACAACCTCGATTCCGTAAAATCCTTCACCAAACAAGTGCGATGCAAGATAGACGAATGATCTTGAAAATACTCCCTCAAACGACTTATAACCACCTCTTTCATGACGGTCTTCATTTCTGTCGGGACACCCGGCATAGACACCAATACCTTGCCATTTCTTTCAAACCACATGACAGGAGCCGTACCCACGGGATTTTGAATAACTGTACACATATTAGGAACATAGGCTTGATTGCGCGTACTATCATTCATCGTCAATTTACGACGACGAAAAATGGCTTCCACATTGGCAAATACCGATTCATCAAAGACCAACTTTCCACCGAAATAATCGCAAAGAGTCTGCTTTGTAATATCGTCCTTCGTCGGGCCCAATCCGCCGGTCATCAAAACGACATCGACCCTACCGAACGAGCTATTCAGAGCATCGGTTATTTCCCGAGACCTATCTCTAACTGTCGTTATCTCGGTAACCTCCCACCCTATATGATTCAGCTCCCGAGCAATCCACCCAGAATTCGTATCGGTCACCTGTCCGATCAACAACTCATCGCCGATAACAATAATCTCGACATTCATTTCATTCGTATTTATAATTCAACCCGGGCAAAAGGAGCCTTCGCTATATCACAAAACTCTTTATCCAAATATTTATAATAACCCGTAATAGCCACCATAGCTGCATTATCGGTCGTAAAAGAGAAGGGCGGCAGATAAACTGTCCAACCATACTTTCGGGCATAATCTTCAAAAGCAGCCCTCACAGCAGAGTTCGCCGAAACGCCCCCGGCAACAGCCACATGCTTTATTCCAGTTTGTTTAACGGCCTTATAAAGTTTGTCCATCAAAATGTCCACAATTGTAGTCTGCAACGATGCACACAAGTCACACTTGTTTTTTTCGATGAAATCGGGGTCCTCTTTTATTTTGTCTCTCAATAAATATAAAAAGGAGGTTTTCAGTCCACTGAAACTATAATCAAAACCGGGTATGTGAGGTTTGCTTAGTACAAACGCTTTGGGATTCCCTTCCTTCGCCAATCTATCTACAACCGGGCCTCCCGGATAAGACAATCCCATTACTTTGGCACATTTGTCAAAAGCTTCACCGGCAGCATCGTCTATCGTTTGTCCGATAACAGTCATTTCATTATAAGACTCTACTTTTATGATTTGCGAATTCCCCCCCGAAACGAGTAAACACAAAAACGGGAAGGGAGGCTGAGTGTTATCATCGGGAGACCGTTTGATAAAATGAGCCATAACATGAGCTTGCAAATGATTGACATCGACGAGAGGAATATTCAATGCTGTCGTAAAACCTTTGGCAAAAGAAGTTCCGACGAGCAAAGACCCCATAAGTCCGGGGCCTCTTGTGAACGCCACCGCACTCAAATCCTCCGGAGTCACCCCCGCACGTTTTAAAGCCTCCGACACAACCGGAATAATATTCTGTTGGTGCGCCCGAGATGCCAATTCAGGAACAACACCTCCATAAGCCTCGTGAACCGCTTGACTAGCAATCACATTCGACAGCATGACTTCATCGCGAATAACTGCGGCAGAAGTATCGTCACACGAAGATTCTATACCTAAAATAGTTATGCTCATATACATTTACTCCTTTCAATCCTTCATCAAATCAAGGTTTGCAAAAGTACATATTTCATCGGTAAAACCATTTGACTTTTATAATTATTTCATACATCAATAAAAAAGAAAAGCCAAGCATCCTATCGCTACTTTCAAAAGGAAACACTACTTTTGCATACTTATAAAGATGAGGAAAATCTATTCTGCATTTCGGATATTTGTGCATATCGTTATATTCTCTATCATAGCGATATATACACTTGGCTATATCTTGTTATCTATCCCCAACATACAGGATAAAGTCAGGCACATCGGCATAAAAGAACTATCTGCACTTTTAGATACAAACATAACTATCGACCGAATACAGATATCACCATTCAACAAGTTAGAGCTGTTCGGTGCATATATACCCGACTTAAATGGAGACACTTTATTATATGCCAATAAAATATCGGCCGGTATCTCCCTTTCAGATTTACTCGTCGATCGAGAATTGGTTTTCACGAATATACAGCTATTCGGTCTGGATGCCCGCATAACAAAAGAGACTCCAAGCTCTGAAACAAACCTGCAATTTATTATCGACGCTTTCAAAAGCAATAAGAATACACCGAAAAAGAAAATAAATTTCAAAATAAACAATGCGATCATACGCCGTGGAAAAATCAAATACGACATATTATCCGCACCCATACGACGCGGACAATTCGACCCGAACCATATCGATTTGAGAAACTTATTGTCAAAACTATCTATCAAAGCACTATCGGAAGACTCAGTAAATATCTCCATCAAGCGATTGGGATTCGACGAGCAATCGGGTTTTTCTTTAAATCGTCTACAATTTAAATTCGAAGCCAACCGACAACAAGCAAGGTTATCTGACTTTAAAATACAATTACCCCATAGCCGTATCGAAATCAAACCAATTATCGCCACGCTGCCCGATACACTCTCGGCCGAACACTTCTACGACCAAACACGATTCTCTTTACAGATAACGAAATCCCTAATTAATCCCAGCGATATAGCTGCCTTTATCCCGGTATTGGAAAAAATAAATACTCCGATACTCATTTCGATGCATCTGACAGGAACTCCAAACAATCTATATTTCCATACCTTTGATTTTAATTTCGGGAAAGAAGATATCATCGCTCACAGTCAAATATCCGTGAAAAACATAACAAATCCACAAAAACGAGATATACTCTGCGACCCTATCACATTAAACGCTTCATCTTCGGGATTGGCCGATATTTCTTCCAAATTACCTTTTCTAACCGAAGAACAATGTAAAACTATTTCCCGGTTAGGTACAATTCATTTCACCGGTAATATCTCGAACCAAAACCAAAATCTGACAGCCTGCGGAACATTAGAAACAGATCTCGGCTCTGTTCATTCCGATATATCCATCAACCAAAACAATAGTCTGAATACGACTCGATACAGCGGATTGATAGAATCGAAAAAATTTAATCTAAATGGACTATTCACCGAAGGAAATCCTTATGGCGAAATTATTTTCAAAGTCGAACTCGACAGTAAAAAAGCCAAATATCAGGCCCCAACCGGCAAAGTGGTCGGGGGAATCAGCTATTTTGAATACAAAGGATATCCTTACGAAAACATCATGCTTAACGGTGAGTTCGGGGACAATCGATATAATGGTATAATCGAAATTAACGATCCGAATGGAAAACTCCGAGTCAATGGTCTTTCTGTCTTAAAAGATAAAGACTCCGAATTCGACCTCGTCTTACAGGCACGAGACCTCAATGTATCGGCTTTAAAACTAATGCCCAAGTATAAAAATTCCAAGTTAGGATTCAATGTAGTCGCCAAATTTACAGGGAACAATTTGGACAACGCAGAAGGCCTCTTATCTATCGATAGTTTATCTTTTACAAACAACGACGATACATTCAGACTAAATAAATTCAATATAGAAGCTCATAACCAAAACACTCCACAAAGTATAGCTGTTACTTCGGACTATATTAACGGTTGGATTGAAGGTAATTACAAATTCTCTACTCTACAAAAATCTTTACAAACACTGTTATCGGAATCCCTTCCATCTATATTCCCATTCCAAGAGAACCAACCTAAAAAAACAGAACACAAAAAAAATCAACAACCGAATAATTTTAAATTCAGATTTACCGTAGAGCCTAATATACACATGGCACAAGTGCTCGAACTACCTGTTACATTCACAGATAGAGCTATTATCGAAGGTGAAATGAATAGCCTCCGAAACACAGCCCTCATAACCGGAACGATTCCCCATCTCTGGTATAAAAAAAGTCATATCGAAGATGCATTCATTTCAGCACGAAAAGATTCCACCGAAATGGCTTTATTCATAGAAACGAACTCCTACAATAAAAAACAAATACGAACGACATGGAGCCTTAGAAGCAAGGCCTATCGAGACAGTCTCGACCTTGTACTCAACTGGAATAACGACACCCAATCGACATTTTATGGAGAATTGAATACATCGACCCATTTTTCACGAACCCACGAAGGGAATAAATTACAAATACAAACTCACATCAATCCTTCCACTCTTATTTTCAACGATACTATTTGGCAAATGAGCCCTTCGGATATTTCCTATTGTGAGAAACAAATAGAAATCAATGATTTTGAAATATCACATGCTCCCCAATATATACTTATAGACGGTATCGCCTCCAACCGAGAAGAAGACGAATTGAAAATACAACTCAACGACGTAGACCTCGATTATATTTTCGGTACACTCAATATAAAAAATGTCACTTTCGGGGGTAACGCTACTGGAAATTTGTTAGCTACACATCTATTGACAGGCGCACCTCGATTAAGTACTGAACAATTCGATGTAAAAGATTTCTCCTACAATGAAGCGATCTTCGGGGACTTACATCTATTCAGCATGTGGGATAACGACAATCAAGGTATTCTCATGAAAGGGTTCATCGAAAATAAAGAAGATAAACAAACTTATATCGACGGATATATATTTCCGACAAAAGACTCTCTCTCTCTTTCGTTCGATCCCGATAAATTGAATATTGCATTCCTTCGACCATTTGTTTCTACCGTTATGAGCGACATATCGGGAATAGCCAGCGGACACATAGACTTTTTCGGAAGATTCAAGGCCCTAAATGTTACCGGTGATGCTTATGTCGAAAATTTAGATTTCGGTATTGAATATTTGAACACTCGGTACAATCTATCCGATAGTATTCATTTATCCCCTACCCGTATTTGGTTTGACAACGTTACGATTTATGATAAATTGAAACATACGGCAAAAGGTTCGGGTTGGATAGAACATCATAATTTCAAAGATGTAAGTTACGATATTGCCATAACCGAAGCCCAAGATTTCCTGTCCTACGATATGACAGAAAGGCAAAGCCCCATATATTATGGAACCATTTACGGGACAGGCTCTACTATGATAAAAGGAAGTCTGGGACAAACCCAAATCGACGTAAATATGTCCACCGGAGACCAGTCGAAATTCACCTTCGTCCTATCAGGATCGGAAGCTGCCGGAGATTATGACTTTATTACTTTCACCAATTCAGGAAAACAGAACACAAAGATAGGAGAGCTCCAAGCCGATAGCATTGTCATTAAGAACAATGCCCGCATGATGGAGAACAGTAAAATACAAAACAGTAGTGCATTAAATTTAAATCTGCAAATAGAAGCAACCAACCAAGCCCAAATGAACCTAATCATGGACAAATCTACCGGAGATATGATAAAAGCGACCGGTCAGGGCAGTATATTACTGGAATATAATTCAATGGACGGCGATATAAAATTATATGGTTCCTATGTCTTAGAAAAAGGGAGTTACAATTTCAGCTTGCAAGATATCATTACACGAGACTTCTCTATTAAAGAAGGAAGCCGAGTTTCTTTCCACGGGGATCCTATGGCTACCAACTTAGATATATCGGCTATTTACTCCCTTTCGGCCAATCTGCTCGATCTCGATGAAAACTTCGCCAATGACAAAGAATTATCAAGAACGACAGTACCCGTACAAACTATTTTGAATGTATCCGGAGACGTACGTCGACCAGACCTAAACTTCGACATAGCATTCCCTACTTTGACCCAAGACGTAGACAGACGGGTACGTAGTATCATCAGTACAAACGACATGATGAACCGTCAGATCATCTATCTATTGGCCTTGAATAGGTTCTACACTCCGGACTTCATGAATATGGGGCAAAGTAGAAATAACGAACTTGTCTCTGTCGCTTCCTCGACCTTATCTTCTCAATTAGGTAACATTCTGGGACAATTAAGCGAAAACTGGAATATTTCGCCAAACTTCCGTAGTGAAAAAGGTGATTTTTCCGATATGGAGGTGGAGCTTGCCCTATCCAGCCAGCTACTGAACAATCGATTGATTTTCAACGGGAGCTTCGGATATAGAGACAACACGGTCAATAACAATACATTCATCGGAGATTTCGATTTGGAATATTTGCTGAATAAAAGCGGAACGATACGATTGAAGGCCTATAATCATTATAACGACCGCAATTATTACATCAAATCGGCATTGACGACACAAGGCGTAGGGATCATGTTGCGTCACGATTTTAACCGTTGGGGAGACTTATTTAGAAAAAATCCCAAAAACAACGGTAAAACCAAAGATATACAATCCGATTCTATTCCACGGAACACAATATTACCCAACGATACAATTTCTACAAAAAGCTCTTTATCCAAAGAAAAAATTCCTCAGACCGACCAGTAAGCAGGAAAAACAGATTATAACTCGTCACACTCTTTCTGCCACATGGCACTCGACGCATCACTAGGCATCCGCCAATCCCCGCGAGGAGAAAGACTTACCGTTCCCACCTTTGGACCATCGGGAAGACACGACCTCTTGAATTGTTGATTAAAAAATCTCCGACAGAATATTTTCAGCCACTTTTTTATCGTATCCGGCTCATACACCCCTTCGAAAGCATATTGGGCAAGGAAATATAATTTGGCAGGAGAGAAACCGAATCGCAACATATTATACAAGAAAAAATCATGCAGAGCATAGGGACCTACCAAATCCTCGGTCTTCTGCTTTATCTCTCCATTTTCATCGGCAGGTATCAATTCTGGACTAATAGGAGTATTGACAATATCGATCAACGTATCCCGCGCCTCGCCTACCAGCTCATTCTCGGCAACCCAGCTCACCAAATACTTAACCAAAGTTTTGGGAATACTTGTTGAGATAGCATACATCGACATGTGATCACCATTATATGTGGCCCAACCTAATGCCAATTCAGACAAATCCCCGGTTCCTATAACCAATCCTCCGGTCTGGTTCGCTATATCCATCAAAATTTGTGTACGTTCCCGCGCTTGGGAATTTTCGTAAGTAATATCTTGGATTGAAATATCGTGGTTAATATCTTTAAAATGAAGCTCACAAGCCTCCCGAATAGAAATTTCCCGAATAGTTATACCCAACGAACGCATTAACATCATAGCATTATGATAAGTACGACCTGTCGTCCCGAATCCCGGCATAGTCACACCTATTATCTTCTCTCGATTCCAACCGAGTTTATCGAGTGTTCTGACTGCGACCAACAAAGCCAATGTCGAATCTAAACCGCCCGAAATACCGAGAACCACACTTTGAGCTTGGGTATGTACTAACCTCTTGGCTAACCCCGAACTTTGTATATCGAGTATTTCGGCACAACGTTCGTTCAAGACCAACGAATCGGAAGGCACAAAAGGGAAAGCCCCCACCTTACGAGTCAACCGCAATGGAATATCGGTCAAGACAAACGGAATGAAACGTGCATCTCTGCCATGTGCCCAAGCACCCTTTGCAAACGAAGTCATCACTCTTCTCTCCGTACGCAACCGCTCCACATCGATTTCACTTACTACAAGTTGAGGCGTTGAAGAAAAACGCTTCGATTCGGCAAGAATACTACCATTCTCTACAACAAGGCCATTCCCTGCAAATACCAAATCGGTAGAAGACTCTCCGAATCCGGCCGAAGCATAAACATATCCGGCCACACACCTCGCCGATTGTTGCCGGACAAGAGAAAGAAGATAAGAGTGTTTCCCTATCAACTCATTCGTAGCCGACAAATTTACTATAATATCTGCACCTTGCTGTACAAGATATGAACTGGGAGGTATAGGAACCCATAAATCTTCGCACAATTCTACTCCCACGACAACACCTGCACTCTCAAATAATAAATCTGTACCGAACGGAACTCTATCACCACACAGTTCAATAGTATCGATCGTTGCCGAAATACCAGAAGTAAACCAACGTTCCTCATAAAATTCCTTATAATTGGGCAAATAACTTTTGGGAACGACTCCCAATATTTTACCCGACTGGAATACTACGGCACAATTATATAAACAATTCCCAGCAGCCACAGGCATTCCCACGATACATAATATCGGATAATCGCTAGTCTCCTCCACCAACAGAGACAAAGCCTTTCGAGCCTGTTCCAATAAAAGCGTATGGCCGAATAAATCGCCGCAAGTGTAGGCTGTTATAGAAAGTTCCGGGAAAACAATAATTTGTACATTTCGACGAACAGCCTCTACTATCTGATTATATATTTCTCTCTCATTATATATACAATCGGCTATCTCCACACGAGGAATCGCCGCTGCCACTTTTACAAATCCAAAATTTTGTCCCATACTTTGATTAGTTTTGACAAATATAACGAAAGGTGAGCGCAAAGGCAAACGGAAATCACATTTCCAATTTGACTCTGCCGAACCGCATCCTATATTTTACAAATATAGCGAAAGTCAACTGCAAAAACCTGAACTTGTTTAAGTTTTTTTGCCAAAACACCTCCTATATTCCACAAATATAAACACAGGTTTAGCCCAAACAAAATGGGAAATAGAATTTTTTATTTCTCCTTACCCAGTCCAACCCTCATTCACAAAAGTATAATCATTGATATTTTTAGGACTCAGCCGATAATTTCGCTAACGCAACACAGGAGAGAAGTGTAATATCTCATTTGAGAGACTTCCCTCTAAAAGAAAAGGCGAGAGTTATTTACTCTCGCCTTTTCTTTTGGGGTGCTAGATGGGGCTCGAACCCACGACCCTCGGAACCACAATCCGATGCTCTAACCAACTGAGCTACAAGCACCATTTTAATTGGTTATAAAGAATTTTATCTCTTTACTGCGGTGCGGACGGGACTCGAACCCGCGACCCCATGCGTGACAGGCATGTATTCTAACCAGCTGAACTACCGCACCAGTTTCGTTTTGCGACGGCAAAGATAGATCTTTTTTTATTTCTACGCAACATCTTTCCTAAGAAAATTACAAAAAAAATTCACCTCTACCTTATCTACCCTAAACACAGGCTTTTACTATTTTCGTTCTCTCAAAACCGATACCCATGAATAACCAACAGAACTTTCAAAGCCAACCAAAGACTCGATTATACCTCAATCGTAAAAGCTATATATGATGATTTCCAAACTTTTATATAAAAAGAAAAGAGATTCAACTATTTGAAAAGTAAGTTGAATCTCTTTTCCTGAGCCACGACCGGGACTCGAACCCGGGACCTTTTCGTTACGAATGAAATGCTCTACCAACTGAGCTATTGTGGCAATTGCGGTGCAAAGGTAATATATTTAAAGAAACACCGCAACTCTTTTTCTCTATTTTTTTCTTATCAAACAAAAAAAAGAAATTCGTTCTCCTGTTTTCCTTGAAAATCACTAACGAGATTTCTATGTATGAAAATACTAAACACAACAAATACACAGGAGGGAGAGATAAATTTTATCTCTCCCTCCTGTATTCAAATATAAAGAGAATTATTTCATATCCTGTTTACTATATGTTAATCGCAACTTAATGTTATCTACATCGACTAACGCCAATGATGGGGCAGAAATATAGGGAACAACATCGGTAACTATCTCCTTCTCATTGTAAGAATAATAGTAATAACTTCCACCGGAAGATACCGTTTCGCTATACACCGACACCGGTACAAGAACGATTTCCTCATCGGCATCTGTGATTTCAGTACCCGTCCGTTTCTTTTCTATAATATTATTGATAAAGGTCCTCAATCCCGTAAAATTATAAACATGGGCATCACTATCATACTTAGCATAAAATGTATTCACATTGTCAGGTAGTTTTTTCTTTTCGAAAAACTCTTGTAACTCAGATTTACGAATAAACAGCAAAAATTGCGGAGGATCAAGATTATAATTACTAGAAACCGTTTTTACGGGAATACGTAAAGTCAACGAGTTCACAAGTCCTTGTACAGTCGAAGCACTACCACTTCCCCCTACTGCATCTTCAAAAGTCTCAATAATTTTACGCGTTGGAAAGTGAATCAAAACATTTAACCCTGCCGGGGCTTGTAAATAGACCTTCCCCGAAGATATTTCGTTTTTTATCTCCGCATCTATTTCCAATTTTATATGGTTTCCCGTTGTTATTTCGGGAGTTACCGCCATTAGAGTTTGAGTCGAGTTATATGTAGAATCCTTATCATTAATCACGGTTGTTTTGGTGTAATGTAAATTCATTACCGTATTTTGGACATTCACAACACACCCGCTTCCATAAGATGTCTTTACATAAAAACCCGGAAAATATTGTGTAAACCTACTGGGAGACGAAAATACAGTTGGATCTTCTTTATATTTCTGGTAAAAACGGTCAGCCATTTCATCGGGTAATTTCACCCGAATCATCTTATAGCCGAGTTCTATAAGAGAATCCGGTAATCCTAAAAACGAAGCATTATAACTTGTCAAAGCAACCGGTGCAGCTTGTGCATTATAATATTCTGCCGGATCGATACCGCTATATACAGGCGACTCCAACCGTTTATCCAACGGATATACACTCAACTGCATAGGGGCCAAAGAATCTCCTGTAAAGGATTCTGTATTGTAACTTAAATATAAAATCAAAGAATCGAGTTTATTCACACCAACCGTATCAAAGTTTGCAGCCGGCATAAACTGGGTAAGAAAATCGGTTTCTAACCTACCATATCCCGGAATAGAAATACGCCCGATTAATTGTGTTATAGTTCTTCCAACGACACTATCATTCGGAACAGACTCAACCGTTATCAACTCTTGAAAAGAAGAGTCCACCACAATTTCAATATTCGTATCGACTATCGAAGAACCGATTGCGCTATTTTCGTCTCCACAAGAAGATAAACCTAAAACTATCGCAAAAGCTATCGGTAAAAATCTAAATATTTTCATTTTCTATTTAGTAACTGACGTTATTCGTTACCTACAATTTTATTATAAAAATCATTATAGGCATCTATATAATTTTCAGGGTCTTGATACCCCAAGAAAGGAATGCCCGTTTTTTGTACATAATCCGTAATTTCCGAATTTATATCTCGACTGGCTTGAATCACACCGTCGGAATACTGTATAGCCAATTTATTAAGGACAACAGGATCAATAGACTCTCCTACCGCAAAAGGTATATCGGTGTCTTGTATCCCCTCCAACTTCAATTTTGCAGCAAAATTGGGGTCGAATGGAGTCTTGAAACCATTATCGTATAACGAATATATCACCTTTGCATCCCGAAAAGAAGGATCTTCGGCATAACTTTTCTTAATATACAAAGGAGTCAACGCCGTTATCCAACCGTGACAGTGAATAATATCAGGAGTCCAACGCAACTTTTTCACGGTCTCCATAACCCCTCTGACAAAGAAAATACTTCGTTCGTCATTATCGGGACGCATATCCTCGTCGACTACCCCGTCGGCATTACGTTGAAAATAATCATCGTTGTCTATAAAATAGACCTGCATACGAGCCGATTGTATCGAAGCGACTTTAATAATAAGAGGATGATCTGTATCATCGATTATTAAATTCATTCCCGACAACCGAATCACCTCGTGCAATTGATTACGACGCTCGTTAATAGAACCGTACTTAGGCATAAAGGTACGTATCTCATGCCCTCTATCCTGAATACCTTGCGGTAAATTTCGACAAATATTAGCGATTTCCGATTCTGGCAGATAAGGGGTAATCTCCTGTGCAATAAATAGGACTTTGGCTTCTTTCATTCTGCTCCTCTTAAACTCAATTTATTTTGCAAAAATAGCATACCCGTGGCTTGAAACGAATTTAACCGGTCATGCCAAGATACAGCCCACTTTTGCATCTTTCTGCAAAGATAATAAAAAAAATAGCGTAACCCTCCAAATATTAGAAGTATTAACACCAAAAAATCGTCAGACACCCTATATTTCCCTCTCAAAAAGAAACATTTAAGGTTACTCTCCATAAAAAAATACAGCTTTATCTTCGTCGTTTGGGTTTTATTTGTTTCTTTTGCACAATTTTTTCAACCAATGTTCAATTATGAAAGTATTCACAACAATAGCCGAATTATGCAAGCAACTCAATTCGGACAGAAATGCCGGGAAAAAGATAGGTCTCGTCCCAACAATGGGCGCTTTACACAACGGACATCTGCAACTGGTAAAGACCAGCGTGGCTAATAATGACGTAACAGTAGTCAGCATATTCGTCAACCCCACCCAATTCAACGACAAAAATGATTTGCTACTTTACCCCCGCACGCTCGACAAGGACTGTCAATTACTCGAATCGGTAAATTGTGATTATGCTTTCGCTCCTTCGGTAGAAGAAATCTATCCGACCGAAGATACCCGGATATTTCATTTGGGAAAAGTAGCGGAAGTCATGGAAGGTAAATACCGACCGGGACATTTCAACGGAGTGGCTCAAATCGTCAGTAAACTCTTCGATATAGTCAATCCCGACAATGCCTACTTCGGAGAAAAAGATTTTCAGCAAATTGCCGTTATACGAGCTATGGCCGCTCAAATGGGCTATACATTCAACATCATAGCTGTCCCCATCGTACGCGAATCAGACGGATTAGCCCTAAGCAGCCGTAATACTCGATTGACAGAGTCTCAAAGAAGAAATGCACCCAAAATAGCAGAGACATTATTTAAAAGTCGTACCTTTGCAACCAACCATTCGGTGAAAGAGACTATCGATGAAGTAATCTCTACCATTGATGCAATACCGGAAATGAGAGTAGAATACTACGAAATAGTCGATGGAAACACGTTACAGCCTATCGCAGACTGGAACGACAGCGATTATATAGTAGGTTGTATTACCGTATACAACGGAGAGGTGAGATTAATCGACAACATCGCATATCGACGCCCCGAACAATAACTTATGAAACCATGTTTATAGAGGTCGTAAAATCAAAAATTCACAGAGTCACCGTCACCCAAGCTAATCTGAATTATATCGGAAGTATCACGATCGACGAAGATTTAATGGATGCGGCGAACATTATTGCCAATGAAAAAGTTTCCATCGTAAACAACAACAATGGAGAACGCTTCGAGACTTATGTCATAAAAGGCGAACGAGGTTCAGGAGTAATATGTCTTAACGGAGCCGCCGCCCGAAAAGTACAACCGGGAGACATCGTCATCATTATGGCCTATGCTCTAATGACTCCCGAAGAGGCAAAAAGTTTTACGCCGGCTGTTATCTTTCCTGATACAGCGACCAATAAACTCATATAATAAAGAATATCGCTTGCGAATGCCTACCCGATTCGTCAGGTGGGCTTTTTTAATATATAATCATCTTCACCTCCTGCATGTATAGTCGTAAAGAAATTTGGAGAATCTCTCTCCCCATATTAGTAAGCCTTTTTGTACAAAATCTCATCAACATCACCGATACGGCTTTTATGGGACGTGTCGGACAAGTAGAGTTAGGAGCCTCCGCCTTAGCCGGAGTATTGTATCTTGCTTTCTACATGGTCACTTTCGGATTTAGCACCGGAGCACAAATTCTCATGGCTCGTAGAAACGGTGAAGCCCAATATGGGACTTTGGGCCCTATCATGGGGCAAGGTATTCTCTTTTTGGAAATATTTTCAATAATCCTCATCTTCGCTTCTCTTATAGGGACCCCACAGATGTTGAAAGTCCTCATCTCCTCCACTGTCGTATGTCAAGCCGGAGAAGATTACATGCAATATCGGATATTCGGACTCCTGTTCACTTCTATCGGTGTGATGTTCCGGGCCTTTTTCGTAGCTGTCACCCGCACCAAAGTACTGATGATAAATGCAGTCATCATGACTGTCGCCAATGTCGTATTCAACTACATTTTTGTATTCGGGCACTTCGGTGCACCCGAAATGGGTATTGCCGGAGCTGCACTTGGATCCGTTTTGGCAGAAGCGACAGCCGCATTGCACTTTTTCCTCTACACGTTCTTTTATATAGATCGGGGAAAATACCAGATGTTCCGATTTCGTTCCGGAGGATTCGGCCTCATTCGCGAAATACTGAATGTATCGGTATGGAGCATGATTCTCTATTTTCTCACCATAGGCACATGGTTTCTCTTTTTCGTAGCTGTCGAACACTTGGGAGAACTTCCACTGGCCATTTCCAACATTATCCGCAGTACCTCTACCCTGCTGTTCATACCGGTCAATGCTTTTGGAGCGACAGCCTGTACCCTCGTGAGCAATGCTATGGGAGCCCGCCGTGCCGACGATGTAATTCCAATCATGCGGCGTATCGTCAAAATGTGCTACGCCATAGTATTACCCCTCATTGCCTTGCTATGCTTAGCTCCTCATTGGATACTCCTCATCTATACCAACGATAGCTCGCTTATCGCCGAATGTACACATTCGGTCTATGTCATGTCGTCGTTCTACCTTATAGCCCTACCGGGAAATATACTCTTTCAATCTGTATCGGGAACCAGCGACACTCGTACGGCTTTTCTCATCGAAATGACCACGATCGTTTTCTATACGCTGGCTATTTATTGGATTATCGTTACCCTTCAAGTAGACATAGCCTTTTGTTGGACAGTAGAGTACGTCTATTGGGGATTCAAACTATTCCTATCGTTCCTCTTTTTCAAAAAAGCGAACTGGAAAGGGAAAAAGATATAATGGTTCAAAATCACATATTTTCCTATAATTACACATATTCTATCCTCCCTGATGAGTATGTACAATATTTATATAATTATCTATAATAATACTCTATATGCATTTTGCCATCTTTCGTATCTCTATATACAGACTCAATAATTACTTCTCCTTTTCGATATAAATCATATATTTCTGGGAAACTATTTTTTACTATACGAATTTTCTCACTATAATCACTAATATAAATTTTATGCGAAACGCAAGAAGAAAAACCGATTACAATTAGTAATAAAAAAATAAGTTTTTTCATATAAAAATTTTCTTTCGTCCCCCAGTCTCCACAAGGACCGTTTTTATACACGAAGCGTGAGACTGCAAATGCCACGTTCTAACTTGAAGGTCCTAGGAAAACCCGTAACACGAATGTGATAATAGCAGCTCACGCCATAGCGTGAGAGCCACTATGCCATCTCTTGTGTTACGACTCGCGAATTTCCTAGGTTCTCAAGTTACAAGATAAGCATAACGCTTCTTTTTTTCTAACATGTCTTGGAGAAAGTCTTCCCTCTCCGTCTACAAAAATAGTAAAAATTTTATCAACTCCGTTGTTTTTACTACAAATCTTCTATCGCAGCTTCTCTAATTATTGCACTGTTTATTTTATCTTGATATTTCAATACGACAAACCCCTGCCTCCATTCTTCATAATCTATACTAAGTGTAATATCTCCCTCGGCAATCGAAAAATTGGTCTTATACATACATTCACCCATATGAACGGCACGCATACGATCTTCATCTGTTCTAATATAGGAATTTTGGAATCGTTCGACACACGATGAAAAGTTTCCATATTTTTCCATAAGCATACTTTTCAAGTTTTTATAATTGTCAAACAATTCCTCCCATCGTTCCTGCTTGGGAAACTCGACAATAATACGAGATACCAAATCGCTATTATCAAGTGTTTCCACATAAACCGTACACTGTTTAATTCCTGCAAAGTCACCCACCAGCCGTTCCTTTGAATCATACGACGAACGATGTTCAAACCCTTTACGCTCCATTCGAGAAATAAATTCTTTCAATGTCCCGTCTATGGGTACTCCTTTAAATTTCAAGTGAACAGACTTTTCCATCTCCAAGTCATCTTGTACATCTTCTACCGCTTCCGATTGATCTTTTTTTCCAGAACATTCCTCTATATAATACAATCCCACTAAAAGTAAAGCGACAATTCCTAAAACTTGAAAAAACTTTTTCATATACTCGTTATTAAAATCGATATTCTATTTACAAAAAACGGCCACTTCTTATTCACCAAAGATTTACGTCCTTCTCATTTTTTATCCAAACACAATAATAGTAAATATTTTTTAAATACCCATATTTTAAATTCAAATTTCTACTCATATACCGACTTTCTTATATATAGTCGTATGTTCAAAGATGTTATTCTTATATTTTTATTCGCATATTCCGACGATTTTGAGTAATTTCGCAACGATTTATCCATCTGTGTAAAAATATTGTTATAAAACTATGTTTGAAAACCTTAGTGAAAGACTCGAACGGTCTTTTAAAATACTGAAAGGTGAAGGTAAAATCACCGAAATCAACGTCGCCGAAACGCTGAAAGACGTGCGACGCGCACTGCTCGATGCCGACGTCAACTACAAAGTAGCCAAACAATTTACCGACACGGTAAAAACCAAAGCATTGGGGCAAGACGTACTCACCGCCGTGAAGCCGGGACAATTGATGGTGAAGATCGTACACGACGAATTGGCGACCTTGATGGGTGGAGAAACCGCCGAAGTAAACCTGTCGCAAAATCCGTCGATTATCCTCATGTCGGGTTTGCAGGGTTCGGGTAAAACCACGTTCTCCGGTAAGTTGGCAAAAATGTTAAAATCGAAAAAAGGGAAACGCCCCTTGCTGGTTGCTTGCGACGTATATCGCCCTGCCGCTATCGAGCAATTAAAGGTCTTAGGTGAACAAATCGATGTACCGGTTTATACCGAGGAAGATAGCAAAGACCCTGTGAGCATTTCCGCCAATGCCGTAAAATATGCCAAAGAAAATCATTTCGATTTGGTTATCGTCGACACGGCAGGACGTTTGGCTATCGACGAGCAAATGATGAACGAAATCGAGGCTATCAAGAAAAAAATCAACCCGACCGAGACCTTGTTCGTCGTTGACTCCATGACCGGACAAGACGCGGTCAACACAGCCAAAGAATTTAACGATCGTCTCGATTTCGACGGAGTAGTTCTCACCAAATTGGACGGCGACACCCGTGGCGGTGCGGCACTCTCTATCCGCACCGTAGTCGACAAGCCCATCAAATTTGTAGGAACCGGCGAAAAACTCGAAGCCATAGATTACTTCCACCCGGCTCGTATGGCCGACCGTATCTTGGGTATGGGCGATATCGTCTCTTTGGTAGAACGAGCCCAAGAACAATACGACGAGGAAGAAGCCAAACGATTACAAAAGAAAATTGCCAAAAACCAATTCGACTTTAACGACTTCCTCAGCCAGATACACCAAATCAAAAAAATGGGTAATCTCAAAGATTTGGCTTCTATGATTCCCGGTGTGGGAAAAGCGATCAAGGACATGGACATCGATGACAATGCTTTCAAAAGTATCGAAGCGATTATTTACTCAATGACCCCCAAAGAACGCAGCAACCCCGAACTGCTCAACGGTAGCCGCCGACAACGTATCGCCGCAGGTAGCGGAACTTCGATACAAGAGGTGAACCGACTTATCAAGCAGTTCGACCAAACCCGCAAAATGATGCGAATGGTTACCCAAAACAAAGGAGCCATGATGAAAGGATTCAAAAGAAGATAATTTTAATCACTCAACATGAAACTACCGGATATACTCCCAATTCTAATCGATTGCCGATAGGCAAAAAAGGGAGTGTGTCCGGTAGTTTTTTTACAAAACCTCAATATTATGCAACTCATCGATGGAAAAGCGGTGGCCGACCGTATAAAACAAGAAATCGCCCAAGAGGTAGAATATATTTGCAGTGCCGGAGGCAAACGGCCCCATTTAGCAGCCGTTCTGGTGGGACACGACGGCGGGAGTGAAACATACGTAGCACACAAAGTAAAAGCCTGTGAACAATGCGGGTTCAAATCGACTCTCGTTCGCTATGAAAGCGATGTTACCGAAGAAGAGCTCTTGAACAAAGTAAACGAACTGAACAACGACCCCGATATCGACGGATTTATCGTCCAACTACCCTTGCCCAAACACATCTCGGAACAAAAGGTGATCGAAGCTATCGACTACCGGAAAGATGTCGACGGATTCCACCCGGTCAATGTAGGGCGCATGTCCATCGGGTTGCCTTGTTTCGTATCGGCTACACCCGCCGGAATCATGGAGTTGCTTGCCCGCTACGAAATAGAGACCAAAGGAAAACATTGTGTGGTACTGGGACGAAGCAACATTGTTGGCAAACCGGTAGCTACACTCATGATGCAAAAGGCTTATCCGGGCAATGCCACGGTAACCGTATGTCATAGTGCAACCCCCAACATCAAAGAGATATGCCGTACGGCCGACATTATTATCGCCGCACTCGGTTCTCCCGAATTCGTCACTGCCGATATGGTAAAAGAGGGTGTCGTAATCATTGATGTGGGTACGACCCGAGTTCCTGATGCTACAAAAAAATCGGGATTCAAGCTCACCGGAGACGTAAAATTCGACGAAGTAGCTCCCAAGTGCTCTTTTATCACCCCCGTTCCCGGCGGAGTAGGCCCTATGACTATCGTGTCGCTCATGCGTAACACCCTGTTGGCTGGGAAAAAAGCAATCTATCCCTAAACTCGTATGATAGGGCTCATATCCTTTTTAGCACCGCTCATTTTAGGACAAGCTCCGGCAGTACCCGCTACCGAGGTTTCTCTTCTTTTCGCTGGCGATGCTATGCAACATAAAGCCCAAATACAATCTGCAAAACAAGGTGAGGCATACGATTATTCACCTTGTTTTGCAGACATTACTCACGAAATAGCTTCGGCGGATTATGCAGTCGTCAATTTAGAATCGCCCATCGGCGGACAACCTTACACCGGTTATCCCTGTTTTTCTGCGCCGGACGAATTTCCAATCGCATTACAAAACGCAGGATTCGACCTTTTCCTTACCGCCAACAATCACTGTCTCGACCGTTATACCCGAGGGGCTATACGCACATTGCATATACTCGACTCTATTGGAGCAGACCATATAGGGACCTATGATTCAAAAGACTCATTCGAAAGATTCTATCCGTTCATAACCTCTATAAAAGGAATACGAATCGCCTTTCTGAATTACACGTACGGAACGAATGGATTTACGCCACACTCTCCATTAATTGTCAATTACATAGACGAAGAAAAAATAAAAAAAGACATTTTTCGTGCCAAAACGTTGAGTGCCGACCTTATCGTTGCCTGCCTACATTGGGGCGATGAATACCAACTGTTGCCGAACAAACGACAAGAAGATTTGGCAGACTTTTTGGTGAAAGAAGGTGTACAACTGATTATAGGAGCCCACCCACACGTGATACAACCTATGGAATTACGATACGACGAACAAGGGAACCCTTGTGCCCTCATCGTCTATTCACTGGGGAATTTCATTTCCAATATGAAAACCCGCGATACGGTGGGCGGAGCAATGGTAAAGGTTGTTATCCGGCGGGATATCACGGGAAAAATACTGTTACAATCGGCACAACACACACTCGTTTATACCCGACGACCAACTATACAAAAAGAAAACTTCCGGGTAGTACCTGCGATACAAGAATTGAAAGAGCATCCCCATCGGCCTCATCTGAAAGGATTCGTGGAAAAAGCCCATGAGATATTTTCAAAATACAACAAAGGAGTGACAGAATACCAGATAGAGCCCGTGAACCCAACCTTCAAGTAAATAATACATCAGACCTATTTTAATTTCAGGTTCTTTATATATCCATTTACATAATTTCCTATAACCTCATGGCGAGTATCGTAAATATACCCGTTTGCATAGTATCCGATGACATTCTTTTCCAAATCGAGGACATGCCCATTCGAATAGTACCCGACAACTACATTATCCTTATCCATGATATAGCCATTGCGATAAGTCTGTAAAGGAACAGCTGCACAGGAATATAAAACACCAATAACAGCTAGTAACATAAAAGGCTTCAATATTCTCATAACTTTATAGATATAAATCCTGTATCCTTTTTATAAAGATACCATTCGAGATCACGCATAAACAAACATCACATTAGTCTTTCACAAAACGGAATTCTCGTCGATATAAGCGATAATCCCGTCCTTATCATCTGGGGAGAACCACTTCATATCGAGATCCTTTTTATACCATGTGACTTGTTTCTTGGAATAGACCCGGGTATTTCTCTTGATTTTCTCGACAGCCTCTTCTAAGGTCATCTTCCCATCGAAATAAGCGAACAACTCTTTATAGCCCACTGTATTTAAAGAATTAAGATGACGATAAGGGTATACCCTTCGAGCTTCATCGACCAAGCCATCGGCAATCATTTGCTCCACTCTCTGACTTATCCGCTCGAATAGCTCTTCCCGTGGACGAATCAATCCTATTTTTATAATTCGGAAAGGGCGGGATTTCACCCGACGAGTACGCAGATCACTGTATCGGCCACCGGTCTGTCGGCAAATCTCTATCGCATGAATCACCCGCTTGTGATTATTCAAATCAACCTCTGCATAATATACTGGATCGAGCACTTTAAGCTCTTCGCAAAGGGCGGCTAAACCCACTTTCTCGTAATGCGCCACAACCTCACGACGTATCTCGTCGGTAATGGTAGGTATCTCGTCGATACCTTTACAAACCGCATCGATATACAACATAGAGCCTCCTGTCAATAGAACATAGTCATTTGTCTTGAAAAGTTTATCGAGCAGTTTCAAGACATCTTCTTCATAACACGAAGCACTATAATAGTCAGACAACGCCAACTGCCCTACGAAATAATGTTCGACCCTCGACAGTTGCTCGATTGTAGGAGCCGCCGTTCCAATAGGTATATCGCCATAGAACTGCCGACTATCGGCCGACACAATAGGACAACCATACCGCTCCGCCAATTGAAGGCTAAGCTCGGTCTTTCCCACCCCGGTAGGCCCTGTAAGAACAATGAGTGTGCCCGCCATGAACTTTTCGCTATGAAATAAATGGGACAGATATGGAAAATAATTTCCATATCTGTCCAAACCCGACAAAGATTATTACTTCTCGGCTACCATTCTGGCAATTTGCACAATCACCTCGGTAGCTTTTTCCATAGACTGTATGGGCACGAATTCATAACGCCCGTGAAAGTTCAACCCACCGGCGAAAATATTGGGACAAGGCAATCCTTTGAACGACAATTGCGCTCCATCGGTTCCGCCACGTACAGGCTTCACCATTGGAACAACATCTACGGCCCTCATAGCCTCGGATACCAAATCGACGATATGCATCACAGGTTCGACCTTCTCACGCATATTATAGTATTGGTCGTTTATTTCGATACTGGCACAACCCGGAAACTCGTTATTTATTTTACGAGTTAAATGTTCGAGTTCCTTCTTACGGCGTTCGAAACGATCTCGATCATGGTCACGAATAATATAAGTCAATACCGTCTTCTCCACACTGCCCTCGAACGAAATCAAATGATAAAAACCTTCATAACCTTCGGTATGTTCGGGAGTTTCCCAACGCGGCAACATAATAGCATATTGATTGGCTATGCGAATCGAATTTATCATTTTATGTTTGGCATATCCCGGGTGAACGTTACGGCCTTTGAAAGTCACTCGAGCCACAGCCGCATTAAAGTTTTCATACTCCAATTCGCCTATTTCACCACCATCCATCGTATAGGCCCAATCTGCTCCAAAGGCTTTAACATCAAACTTGTGCGCTCCTTTGCCTATCTCCTCGTCAGGATTGAATGCAATGCGTATCTTGCCATGTTTAATCTCCGGGTGTTTCAAAAGATACTCCATCGCTGTCACAATTTCGGCAATACCTGCTTTATCGTCTGCCCCCAACAAAGTCTTCCCATTCGTAACAATAAGGTCTTGACCTATATAATGATGTAGTTCGGGAAACTCCGAAGGTTTCAATACGATATCTTCCTCTGCACACAATACAATATCCTTACCATCGTAATTTTTAACAATCCGCGGACTCACATGCCGTCCCGACATATCGGGACTAGTATCCAAATGGGCTATAAATCCTACCACCGGGACATCTTTATCGATATTTGAAGGCAATGAGGCCATAAGATACCCGTTATCATCGAGCGTCACCTCGGTAAGGCCTATACGCTCCAACTCCTCGGCCAGTTTTTGGGCAAACAGCATCTGTCCCGGTGTACTGGGAGTCAAGTTTGTAAGCTCGTCCGACTGAGTATCGAAGCTCACATAATGAAGGAAACGATCTACTAAATTCATCGTATATATTTTTATTGGTCTTTCTTGATCTAAACCTAAGTCGATGGATTATCCAACCGACGAACAAAGGTAAAAAAATTTTTTCTTACATTTGCACGACCACATTTAAAAGTGGAGGATATGGCTAAAAAGAGAAAAAAGAAAAAATCTAACAGTAAAAAAATAAATAATTGGGGGGCTTTATTTCTGCTGTTACTCGTTACATACAGTATATGGTGGCTAATAGAACAAGCTCAACAACCCCAAAATCCTCAACAATCGTTTACAAACTCTCTTTGTCATGTAAAAGATGCTGAAATGGCCCATACTCCCGAAGGTACACCGGAACAAATATTATATCGCACAGGATACACGGTCTCGTATAACTCCCATTGGAAACAACCCAACTGGGTAAGTTACGAATTACTACGAGACGAACTGCAAGGTAGTGCTACACGCAACAACCGATTTACCCCCGACTACGATGTAGTGGGCACAATGATAGACACCCGTGATTACACGCATAGCGGATACGACCGGGGACATATGGCTCCGGCTGCCGATATGAAATGGGATAAAACAGCAATGGAAGAATCGTTCCTGCTCTCAAATATCTGTCCGCAAATTCCCGAATTAAACCGAGGCCGCTGGAAAGAGTTGGAAGAACAAATACGAGAATGGGCACAACAAGACAGTGCACTACTCATTACTTGCGGACCTATCGTTTCTACTTCGAGAAAAACAATCGGACGGCACGAGATAATCGTCCCTGCCCGCTTTTTCAAAGTAGTCGCTGTTCCGTATTCCGGCACTCCCAGAGGAATCGCATTTATATTCGACAATGAAGCGGAACAACCGTCTCTAAAAGAGTTGGCAATCACCATCGACAGTGTGGAACGAGTGACCGGAATAGATTTTTTCCACAACTTACCCGACAGTATTGAACATAAAATAGAAAGCGACCTATCCCTTGAAATATGGAACTTAAACTAAACAAGCCAATACCCGAAGATACGATTTGCGCCATCTCTACCGCTCCCGGTATGGGAGGTATTGCCGTAATTCGCATAAGCGGAACAAACGCTATCATTATAACCGATCGTATATTTCACACCGCAAACAAGAAAAAACTATCCGAAGCAAAGCCCAATACAGCACACTACGGAACAATCGCCGATGAGAACGAAACTCCCATTGACGATGTAGTCGTTACGCTTTTCATCGCCCCCCATTCATTTACAGGAGAAGATACAGTCGAGATATCCTGCCACGGGTCGATTTACATTCAACAACAAATCATCAGCCTTCTATTGCGAGCAGGCTGCCGCCTGGCCCAACCGGGAGAATTTACCCGTAGGGCTTTTACCAATGGGAAACTTGACCTCTCACAAGCCGAAGCCGTGGCCGACCTTATCGCTTCCACCTCGGCGGCCTCGCATCGTTTAGCTATGCAACAAATGCGTGGAGGATTCAGTCGAGAACTTATCCTGCTACGGGAAAAACTACTCACATTCGCCTCGCTCGTCGAACTCGAACTTGATTTCAGCGAAGAAGAAGTAGAATTTGCCGACCGGGAGAAACTAACCGACCTCGCCAGTGAAATAGAACGAGTCATTAAGCGCCTTTCCGATTCATTCACACTCGGCAATGCCATCAAAAACGGTGTACCTACCGCCATTATAGGAGAAACCAACGCCGGGAAATCGACACTGCTCAACCGCCTTGTCAAAGAAGATAAAGCCATCGTCTCGGACATACACGGTACAACCCGCGATGTCATTGAAGATACTGTCGTATTACAAGGAATTACTTTCCGCTTTATCGACACTGCCGGCATACGGGAAACACACGATGCCATCGAGAATATGGGAATCGAACGCACCTTCCAAAAACTAGATCAAGCCCACATCGTTATCTGGCTCATTGATGCCACTGGATCGACACAAGACATTGAAAAAATCGCTGGAAGAGTCCTCCCCCACTGCACAGATAAACGCCTCATCGTTGCCTTTAACAAAGTAGATAAGATTGAATCCGCAACCCAACAACAACTCACAGACCTATACAAACGCCTCACTCGTGAAAAGCCCAACACTTCGTTCATCTTTCTTTCAGCTTCACACGACCAAAATATTGACATACTCGAAAAACAGCTTACAGATACCGTACAGTCAACACAAACTGGCGAAAATGACATTATCGTCACCAACGCACGTCATTACGAAGCCCTGCTAAATGCCCACGACGCAATCCTACGTACCCTTAACGGCCTACAATCCGGCCTCTCCGGAGACTTTCTCGCCCAAGACATTAGAGAATGCATGCACTACCTCGGAGAAATCACCGGTCAAATCTCTACTGACGAAATACTTGGGACCATATTCTCTAAATTTTGCATCGGGAAATGATGGCTTGGAAACAGCCGTAACCAACTATTATCATTTAGAATAAAGTCGCTGTATATCAGCGACTTTTCTGTTTTAACACTTTCCAATCCGTATTTGGAAGTAACGGTTTTTATCCATATTTTTCCTACATATTTCTACCGCGACAGAAATTCACGGTTAACCCGAATGTCACAGTGACGCATTAGTTGACGTGTGTTGACAGTGGTTTACATGTGTTGACAAAATTCGGGAGAAATAAGGTGAAATTATCCCCAATGTAAAAGAGGAAAATATGGAAGTAAGAAAGATTTGTCAATGGTGCGGAAAGCCATTCATAGCTCAAAAGACAACGACCTGTTATTGTAGCCACCAATGTTCCAATCTTGGCTACAAGGAACGTATCCGAGAACGTAAGCGGCAGTTGAAACGGTCGCAAGAATTATTGCAACCTCGGCAAGCCGCCGAGGGACAAGATTTCTTCTCTTTTGCCCAAGCTGCAAAGTTGATGGGCGTAACCAGACAGTACATATATAAATTGGTAAAGGAATCCAAACTTCGTGCTTCACGCATCAGTGGTAAGAAGTCGCTTATTCGTCGTGCTGACATCGAACTGATGATAAAAACCAAACCTTACGAGCGTGTCGTGCCTAAAGAGGACTTCAACATCTCCGAGTATTACACAGCCGAAGAGATTGCCGAGAAATATAAGGTCAACGCCAAATGGGTGTGGACTTACACACGGCAACATAAAGTACCGAAGGTGAGAATCCGCCAGTTCAACTATTACAGCAAGAAACATATCGATGCCGCCTTTGCCAAATACGAGGTGGATTCTGACCTGACCGAGTGGTACACACCCGAAGAGATTCAGAAGAAGTACGGCATGACACGTGTCGCCATCCGTTCGCAAGTGTATCGGAACAATATTCCCTCCAAGAAGGAGCATGGGCAGATATTCTACTCAAAGCTCCACTTCGACCTTTCGAAGAGTTCAGAACAGGAGAGCAAGGCGGAATATTACACTGTTAAGGAGGCGATGGAGAAATTCAAGCTATCCCGTGATTCGGTTTACGGTATTCTGCAATTCCATCAGATTAACCGAGAGAAGAACGGACGTTTCGTCAGATTCCTGAAGGTAGAGTTTGACAAGGTGATGGGTGTCCGTAAGTAGTCAATTATAGGCTTCCGTAAATTATTCCAAAATTAATATTTGCTGAAAGTTTTCTGCATGATTACATTACAGAGATTTGCCAGCGAATTAATAACAACCATAAAAAATATAACAACATGAATGACTGTAAAACAGTAACATTAAGGACACGTCCTTTAAAGAACAGGATGTTGTCTTTCTACTTGGATTATTATCCGGGGTATCGAGACAAGGAAACGATGAAAGTTATCCGCCATGAATCGCTTGGTATTTATGTCTATGCCAATCCGAAAAACAAGCGCGAGTTGAATTTCAACGAGGTAATGACCGAGAAAGCCGAAGCCATCCGCTGCCGCAGATTCGAGTCGGTTGTGAATGAACGATATGATTTCTTCGACAAGTACAAACTCAAAGCCGATTTCTTGGAGTATTACCGCAAGCAACTTCGCAAACACGACCAGAAATGGGAGTTCGTCTATCTCCACTTCAGCAACTTCGTACATGGCAAATGCACTTTTGAAGAGATTGACATCGACCTCTGTAACAAGTTTCGGGAATATCTGCTGAGTGCCAAGAAGCTAAGGCGTAACGGACGTATCACACGGAACTCCGCATCAGGATATTGGTCTACTTTCAGAGGTTTCCTGAAAATACTCTATCGTAATGGGATGATAAAGACCAATGTCAATGATTTCTTGGAAAAGATTGAGACGGAGGATGTTGTCAAGGAGTATCTGTCTGTCGAAGAACTGTATAAACTGGCAGAAACACCGTGCAAGAAACCCATCCTGAAAATCGCATCACTGTTTTCGTGCATGACCAGTTTGCGTATCAGTGATATTCTCGCTTTGTGTTGGGAAGATATTGTAGATTATTCTGCCGGAGGGAAATGCGTACACATCGTTACGCAGAAGAACAAGGCGGAAGACATCATCCCCATCAGCGAGGAAGCATTGGAATTGATAGGCTACGGTTCCGAGAAAAAAGGATTGGTATTCAAGGGGCTGATGCGTAGCTGGACACAAATACCAATGAAAGAATGGATCCGTTCTGCCGGAATTAGTAAGAATATCACATTTCACTCATACCGGAGAACATTCGCCACGCTGCAAGCTGCAGCAGGAACAGACATTCGAACCATTCAGAGTATTATGGCGCACAAAAGCATTACCACCACCCAGCGATATATAAAAGTAGTGGATGCGAACAAACGAGAAGCCAGTAAGAAAATCCTTTGACAAGGAAAGACTAACAACGGCTTTTGTCCCCCATTTATACGGATATAGTATGATTTTTAGTCTGAAATCATACTATATCCGTTATTTTTTATCAAAATTGAACGATTTACCATCACCAATTATAAGTGTCTGGAATACGGCATATAACTTTGCCGCATAATCATTCCAAACTCTTACAGTATATGACAAAAACTCAAATTCGTACTCAAAGGATAAGTTTCGTTCTTGCGCTGTCGGTAATTACCTATACAGTGGTAGACACTTATCTTTTCGCCTATCACGACATCAATGTCATGAAGATAATGACTCCAGTAATACTCGGACTGGTGGCAGCTATCATATTGTGCGGACTCCTGCACAAGTTTTTCTATAAATGGCTGATAGAAAATCCCGTCAATTTCTCTTTTTGTGGGCAAGACTCCCCTATTGTAGAAGCAAAGAATACCATAGAGTCCATTTGTAATGTCGAAACACCGCCCATTGAGCAACCATTGGATTCACCTGAACAAGCGTACCCACCGGCTCAACAGTCGAATCAAGACATAGTAGATTCCGATTGCCCCAAAGATTCTCATTTGAATAAGTATGATTCCATATTGGTGGAACTCAAAAAGAAAGAAATAGAAAGGCAAGTGGAAATCATGGATGCAATCCGGGAATATGTAACCGTCAAGACTGCCCCTTATCTCTCCAAAGTGGATATTGCCACCCTAATTTCCAATATAGAGAATATGGCTTACGACCAACCTGACTTATATAAGCCGATTCGTTCCAATATAGACAATCCGCTGAGGTCGCCGGGACTTCGCCATCTGGCATGGAATGTAGGTGAACGCTTGGGAATACCATTGGCAAAAAGAGCTGCTTTTATCAAGGCATCATTTCCATACGAACTCGTAAATGCTACCCATGAATATCTCAAACTCAATTTGCGAGATCATGTTACAAGTCAGATTCCTATTGATGTACCCGATAAAGGCGACTATCGCTTCCATTTGGATGCAGATAATGATGACTCACAATAAAAAACGTATGCAGATGAAATAATTAATCTGATCTGTATTGTTCTGCAAGGTTTCATTGAGTTGGTTCGCAGCATGTTAAACGATTAAATAATTATCATATGCAAAAAGAAGAACTGACATTCAATGACCTGCCGGCAGTGGTAGGCGAACTGTGCAACCGAATTGCAAGTATGGAAAACCTGCTGACGGAAAAACTTTCCAAGCAGCACGAAGTCAAAGAGAACACGCACGTACCCATGACCGTGCAGGAGGCTTGCGCCTATCTTAAAATGCCGTTATCGACTTTCTATTACAAAGTTAAAAAGGACGATATTCCGGTTATCAAACAAGGGAAGCATCTCTACATCTATCGGGACGAATTAGACAAATGGTTGGAATCCTCTCGTAAAAATCCGGTTCCGCAGAGTTTCGAGGAAGAGAACGAGTCCATGCTCGCTTCCCATCGCCGTAAACCTAACCCTAAAAACTGGGAATGATGGAGAAGGCGGACAATACGATTCCTTCACGTGAGGAATTGGCGGCTTACATAGAAGAGTCAGCCGTGAGCGTGACGAATACCTATGAACAGTCGCCGATGGTGCTGATGGTGGACGATGCTATCATCGGCACATTGGGGAACTTCAGTGCTTCCATCGGAAAAGCCAAGAGCAAGAAAACTTTCAACGTCTCGGCCATTGTCGCATCGGCATTGAGTGGCAACACCGTGCTTCATTACCGGTCTATGTTCCCAGAGAATAAGCGAAAGATTCTATATATTGACACAGAACAGGGGCAGCATCATTGCCAGCAGGTGCTGAAACGCATCTTACGTTTGGCGGAATTGCCGGACGACAAGAAGCCAGATAATCTGCTCATGCTGTCTCTGCGCAAGTTTGCCCCTAAAATACGCCTGTTGATAGTCGAAGAAGCAATTGGTACAATACCGGACTTGGGATTGGTCATCATAGATGGCATCCGCGACTTCCTTTATGACATCAATTCATCCAGTGAATCCACCTACATCATCTCCAAATTCATGCAGTGGACGGACGACAGGCAAATTCATATCCATACCGTCTTGCATCAGAACAAGAATGATGAACACGCACGTGGGCACATCGGCACAGAGCTTAACAACAAGGCTGAAACCATCATGCAGGTCGAGGTGGATAAAGAGGATAAAAACATAAGTGTGGTCGAAGCCGTACATATACGTGACCGGGAGTTTGAGCCTTTCGCATTCCGCATAAACGAAGAAGTACTGCCTGAACCGGTAGAGTCATATCTGCCCAAAGAGAAGAAGATCGGGCGACCAATCAAAGAACCGTTCGATCCGTACAAGGAGATTCCGGAGAGTGTACATCGTGCAGCCTTGGTTGCCGCTTTTGCGAATGGAAACATCGGTAGTTACGATGAATATCTGGAACGCTTGAAAGAGGGCTATGGATTGCAGAATGTGAAACTCGGTCATAACAAGGCGGTCAAGGTAGCCACCTTTCTCAGCAACAAACGGATGGTGATAAAGGAAGGGAAAGGCTATGCCTTCAATCCCGAATACCATTACTGAGTTCAACTTTACTTTATTGTCGGGGCGTATATATAAGGATAAAGCAAAGTCGGCAGGAAGACATAGTGTGAGATATTCATGTTCTCCCCTCTTTTAGAGACTCATATCATCCCATATTCCTATCCGAGTGCCAGTCCACTATACGCATCCGATATGGCGTGTCAAAAAGCATCAACAGGTAACTGTTGCGAGATATGCCAAGGTATAACCTCACTGCGTTACGGTTCCACTTTGGCGCTCTCGCCTGCTCAGTTCCTTTGCCGGTGCGGTACTCGCAAGCTCGCACCTATTTCAACCATTATAACAACGATTCAAATGAAAGAAGATATTGAAAATACATCGGACTCCTCGAAAGAGACAAGAAACGTCTTCATCGGAGCAAAAGTCACTCCTACTCAGAAGGAGCAGATAAAATCACTGGCCGCAGAATGCGGTATGACCGTAAGCGATTACTTATTGTCGTGTGCCTATAATTTCAAGCCCAAAGCGAGGCTCACGAAAGAAGAAGCGACACTATTGCAGAATCTGGACGATTGTCGGTCAGACCTCGTAAAGTACACTTCCGCATTGCACGGAATGTCCACAAAGCAGCGCATGGTAATGTTCAATCAGATTCCGTTCATGGTCGGTTGGCTCAAGGAACTTGGCAATGTAGCCGAAAGCGTCTGCCAGTTCCTGAATGCAATAAAAGAGAAGAATAAGATTCCGTTCACCCCAAAAGCCGAAGAAGAATGATAGCAAAAGCCAAGGCCATATCGCACGGAATAAACGACATCCGTTACATTACCGGCGAATCACAGCACAAGAAACATCCGGAGAAAATTTATCGTGTATTGGACAATCTGCTTCCCTCTGAACCAGACGCAATGGGGATATGGAACTCTATGCAGTTGACCCTATCCCAACACCGACCGATAAAGAACTCTGTCATCAGAATCGAACTGAGTCCCTCGCCCGAACACACCCAATTCTATGACATTGAAGATTGGCAAAAACTCTGGCAAGAGTTCGCTGAGGAGTTCGACAAACAAGTAATTACCGGCAAGGACGGAAAAGTCCGTTCTTGTCAGACGAATTTAGCTAACAGTAAATACTCGATCTGGCTGCATACGGAATCCAAAGGCGAAGTTCCCCATCTCCATGCTGCAGTTTGTCGTTTGGATGAAGATGGCAATATCAACAATGACCACAACATTCATCTTCGGGCGCAACGTGCAGCAGAGCGAGTGGCAAAGAAACGAGGATGGACAACTGCGGCACAAATCAGAAATCGCAACATTCTACAGGTGAATAGAGATTGCATGGAGGTATTGAAGACAATGCCATCGTGGTCATGGGAAGAATATAAGAATGCTCTTGCCCAGAAAGGATATATCGTACATGAACGAGAGGACACAAAAGGTGTTCTTCACGGCTATGCACTCGTGAACGGAAATACCAAATACAAGGCTTCTGAATTGGGAGTTGGCAGAAACCTAACAATCTCGAAACTTCCTGTGACATGGAAGAAGTTGCACTACCAACCGACCACAACCATTAGGAACAATACTACCCCAACCGTCCAACAGGCAGCGGAACATAAGGCTGCTCCGATCGACTATACCCAATATCGCGAAGACCGTCTGGATATGATTCCTTATACTCTTACCCATGACAGTAAGGAGCATAAGTTCTATATTCCGGAAAAAGTACTCGACTGCTTCAATGACGAATTTGATTACAGATTTGTTGCCAACGGCCAAGAGCTTACCGATATAGCGGTAGCTATTTTTGTCGGACTGCTTGAAACGCCAAATGTTGCAACTGGAGGTGGTGGCGGAGGTTCGCAAAGCGATCTTCCGTGGAGAGACAAAGACGAAGACGATTTACAATGGGCCCGCCGCAGTGCCCGTGCTGCAACCCTCCGATTGGGCAAGAAACCGAGAACAGGATTAAAACGATAAGCCTATGAAGCCAAATATGAAAAAGAAATTCGATTTTTCCGCAGAAATGAGCGAAGCGGAATCCATAAAAGCTACGCCCAAGAATGAATATCTGAAGGAAGAAAAACGGCTACTTGATGTAAATGTTAAGGAACTTGCCAGCCTGAATGACAATGTATATAAGCTGAGAACAGAAGTTGAAAATCTGTCCGGCTCTATACATGAGTGCAAACCTATCATTTCTAAAGAAATGCAGAAATTAGCAGTAGAATTCGGTGCGACCCTTCTATGCAATTTTCTCAGTCAAATTGAGAGCAAATGTAAGGAAGCCGAGCGGAGAATGAAGAAAGCTGACAATGCCATCCACATCCCGGCTACCGCATTCTACATCACAATTATAATATTGGTTGCCCTATCTTCTTTTTTCGCCAGCATCATAATAGCCAATGCAGAGGTTATGCACTCGGCATTGATATGGAAGGCCGCTATTGGTTGCATTCTTATGGCTGCTTTGGGAATTGGTATAGCGGTAGCGATACAGAAGTTTTTGGACAGGCGGAAATAAACGGGAAGTCTCAACTGGATAGGATTGCTATCGGTTGAGGCTTTATTTTCAGGCTTGAATTAATCTTCTAAATCCCTTGCTACTTCAGGGAAATTATCTTTGATAGTTCCTTTAATACCACCACTTATAGAATACTGCTTGATTTGAGTAGTTTTACCTTTCGAGGATTCATGTTCTTCTTTTGAATACAGAATCGGAATCGGCTCTGACTGATAGTAATTCTGCATATCTGTATTTATATACCTTATCTCGTATGCTTCTTCAAAAGGAGTTATGAGATATATCCTTATCGATGCATCAAATGTGTATATATGCTGACGGCATAATTCTCCGGGCAAAATAGTCTTTGTTTCTCCTTGCCGTATTTGAAAATAATCACTTTTCGGCTTTAATCTCACATCTAAATGATGACGAGCCTCATTTATCATAATGCGATACACTTCTACCGGATATGAATTATTTTTAATCTGGATCTTCAATCCCCATATCATATCATTTTTCAAACTTATCTGAATTCTAGGATAGATGTTACTTCCAGCTTGAATACGCTCTAATTGATAATGACGTGAATACATCTCAGTCATTTGCGACAAGCTATCAATCTGCTTCTGAGTTCCTTTCTGATTTCTTAAGATAAAAATAAAAGTTGCAGCAGTCGCCAAGGCTCCCAAAGCCATAATACAATCAATAATAATTTCAAACAACATAATTACCTCCTAAAATGATATTCAAATATACAACATATTTCTGAAGCAGAGAACAATTGAGAGCGAAGAAATTACAATATCAGATTCCTTCGCTCTATACATAACTTTATTTGCCCAATGATTTGAACACCTTGGCTATGCATCGCTTTTTCTGTTCCATATTAGGATGAACATATAAGTCCAGTGTAGTTGAAATATTGGAATGCCCCAGTAGCACACTAACGGTCTTATAGTCACAACCGACTTCTATACAGCGAGTCGCAAAGCTATGACGGAGCCCATGATACTTCAGCTTGGGAATATCAAGTTTCTCCATAAGCCTTTTATAGTAGTTACGGTATGTGCGTGGCTCTGTCGGACACTCGTCATTGGTAAGAATGTAATAATCTTCGTTAACTACTTTTTTTAAAGGCTTTAACATTCCAAGCAACTCTTTGTTTATCGGAATCTCACGGCAGGAGTTTTTTGTTTTTGGCGTGTTGATAACCAACTCAGTATGTTTTCTTTCTCCCTCTATGAGATAGATGCGCTCTATCGTCCGATTAACAGTTAGGACTCCATCGGAAACATTGATGTCGCTCCATTTCAATGCACAGATTTCACCAATACGAAGACCGGTACTAAGACTGATGTAAATACCAAGTCCCGGAAAAGAAAAGTGCTCCTGAATATAATTCAGAATCTTTTTGTGATTTGCCACAGACAAGACCTCTAACTTTTTACCAGCAACATCTGTGGGGTATTTAATATCCCATTCATAATAGCTCATCCACTCGTTTTTCACTCCGAATTTCATGACCATCTTCAGGACAATAAGAATGTCCTTAACAGATTTCACGCTTAATCCACCTTCCAACTTTTCAAGTACAAAACCCTGCACATCATTTTCATGAAGTTCGTTACTCTCACCAAACTTTGGCAAAATGTGATTTTCAAGAATCAGCATATAAGCTGCCATTGTCGATTGTTTTACATACGGTCGCTTGTCCTCTCGCCATGCGTCCGAAATTTCTCTAATTGTCTTCTGAATCATAATCTTAAAATCAATAGTCTAATAATTAGAGAAATATAATAGGTAATGTTCCCCATTTGAGATTCCCGGAGTTTAGAGGGGAGTGGGAAACAAAATCAATAAACGATTTAGCGGTTGTAATTGGCGGAGGAACGCCTGATACTACGGTAAAATCATATTGGGATGGAGAAATACAATGGTTTACCCCTTCTGAAATAGGTAAAAATAAATATGTTGATTCAAGTTTGCGTACCATAACAGAAGAGGGGTTAAACAATTCCAGCGCAAAACTTTTGCCTCCCAATACGATACTTTTAAGTTCTCGCGCCACCATTGGAGAATGCTCATTATCTCTCAGAGAATGTACTACAAACCAAGGTTTTCAATCTCTTGTATCTAAAAAATGCAATGTTGATTTTCTCTATTATCTGATACAAACAAAGAAGAAAGATCTAATCAGGAGGTCTTGTGGGTCAACCTTTTTAGAAATTTCAGCAAATGAAGTTCGTAAAATTCAAGTATCAGTTCCATCTGATGTTGAGCAACAAAAGATAGCAGAGTTATTGTCGTTGATAGATGAACGTATTGCCACCCAAAACAAAATCATTGAG
>ULNP01042289.1_pt1 | contig 41801 bp, 50 predicted proteins | sample 1951941 | NCBI WGS metagenome assembly ULNP01 (sample SAMEA4835579, study PRJEB28245) | human gut metagenome | biome: gut microbiome; material: fecal sample | place: Denmark | collected 2008
TACGGGTTCCTGAGGGGTTTTATTTAAAGTTATCCACAGGTTATCCACATCTAGGATACTAGCACAGGTTATCCACAGGTAACTAAGGGGGATCATAAAAATTGATCAAATTTGTGAACCCTCACTTAAGGAGTTCACGTGCGTGGGTGCCCCCGTGGGGGTGCCTGTGGGTGCCTGCGGGTGCCCGCTGTGTCCTTTGGGGTCTTTGATTATACCACAGATTCAAAGGGCTGTCAAGGGGATTTGTCCTAATGGGGTTTGTCTCTATTGACATCCTTAGGGTACTTGTGGTAAACTATTTATTTATCAGTGTTTTTTCAAGTTATCCACAGGTTATCCACAGGTTATCCACAGGGGCCTTTAGGGTTGATTTGGGTCAATATGGGGTTTGATCTAGATCAATTGTTTGCCTTTGGGTGACATTATCTGTGCTTTGTACCCTTTGGTGCTCCTTTGGTGCTCCTTTGGTGCTCCTTTGGTACTCCACAGGGCTCCACAGCTATCCTCTATATAGAGAGTGACTGAGACACTAGGGGATGGGATACCATGTTTGCGGTATTTTTCCAGATGGGTCTTGACAGGTGACTTTGGGTGCTTTATAGTTCGAGGCATGGATCGAACGAATTGATCCGATTGTTCTTAAGGAGATAAATCATGATGATGCGTTTTGACAATATCGTTTCCCTGCCCTCTGGAAACACGGCCCGTAACTTCCGAGTGAATGACCTCGGAAACGGTAAAATCAGTGTCCAGTACGTCTACACGGATCGCCGCCGTGCTCAATGGTCTTGACATTGATGACAAGTTCAGGGAGTATTTTGACTTTGAAGAATACTGGCACAATAACGGGGGTGAAACTATCACCACGAGTTACGGGGTGTACATGGTAGACACGAAAGGGCTTGCGTACTGGCTCAAAGAGCTTGCCGCATACTAAACCATAAGGGGCTAGGGGGTGCCCATAGTAGCCCTCTAGCCTCCACAACACGGAGACTTGAAGATGAATGCACAGGTTAAGAAGATGATGGACGCATGCCCGTCTTACATGATTGCAGAATGGGCACTACCCGCCCTCATCAATGGGGATTACACGGGTATCCTTGATCCGGAGGATCCCGATAGTTGTGGTGAGGCGTCTCTCGTCTCCCAGTTTGCGGAAACGGTGGTTGACGGGCGTGCTAGAATCGTCGACGAAGAAGAGGACGGAACGATTAACCCGATCTTCTGCAAAGACGAGATAACTGGAACATTCGCAGAGTGCGTCCGTATATGGCTCGCCTAGTAACCCTAAGGGGTGCCCATCGGTGCCCCAGCAACCGCTAGCAAAGGATATCTCATGTATACTCGCACCACCACCGTCATCGAACGCTCTGATGTAGCCTCTGTTCTTTTCTACCGCTGGAAGGACGGGACGTATATAGTAACATTCGTAGCTAATCATCCTAGCACCGACTGCGAACCGATCTACACTTTTTCGGGTATGTATCAAGGAAGTGAGGAAGTCGTAGGCAGGATCTGCAAGTACACTAAAGGCGGAGCTATGATTCTTGTCGGTGTGGCATCCATGCACGGCTCCGTTATGAATGCAGTTCTGTCAATGTGGAATAACCATATTAAGGAGATTGAAAAGAATGCTTAATCTTAAAGAATACCTGATTGTATTCATTGGAATTGCGATCATTCTGGGAATCTTTCCCTTGTTTGTCTTTATTTGCAAACTTATGGGAATCTATTACTAAAAGGAGACAAAATGAAAGAAATTAACAGTGGAAAGCCTGAAACCAGTACCCATTACATGGGAGCTGTCTAGCCTATTGAATTGATGCTCAATGTATTATCTCATGAGGAATTCATTGGATTCCTAAAGGGCAATATGATCAAATACGCGTTCAGAGCGGGACGAAAGCAGGGGGAATCCGCAGAGAAAGACAGAAACAAATACCTGACTTATGCCGAATGGTTGCGTACTTTCGAGTCATTCGGTACCATCTATGTCAACGATGAGTGTGTTGAGAAAGGTAAAATCAATGGTTAGAGGAGACACGAGGATTTAATAAAATCCATACTCCTAGGGAGAGGTGAAAGAGACTATAGACTCCTAAGGAAATCTAAAGGAAACCATGGGAGTCTATAGTTTAACTATGGGTAATATCCTACATCATCACCTATATAACCCTATATAAGAGAATATAAAAGATCTATAGATATAACTAAAGGTAACCCCTATGTCTTATGATAAATTGAATAGTTTTAGAATTGATGGTGAAAATGAATATGATGATCTTTGTCTTAAATACGGCAAAGCCCGTGTAGACAGGGAAATTGAATTAGAACTTGAAAGCAAGGAAAATGCCTTCAATGCTTTCATGTCTAAGCGTAATAATGCAATTGAAAGTGGTACTCTTGGCAATATGGGTGCAAGTCGTGTCTTGATTAGCGAAGCTATCCCTGTCATGACTAAGGCCCTTGACAAGTGGTTTAAGGAAGTAGACACGGGTAAGCCCGGTAAGCGTCATGTGATGGCGTCCCTTATTCGGTCTCTGTCGTCCGAAGAAATCGCATTCATTTCCATTAGAACCATCATTGAAAATTCTCTTGGAATCGTGTCTTTAACCAAATTGTCCTCTGCAATTGGTGAATCTATTGAGGATGAACTTCGATTCAAGATGGTAGTGAGCACCATGGATAAGAAAGAGCTCAGTCGCTTCAATGCAGGGCTTGATAAGCGTATTTCCATGCAGTTCAAAAAGCGCTATGTCGAAAACAAAGAAAAAATCCTTGCAGACGAAAAGAGACTCAAGAGATGGAACAAGTGGGGTAATGCTAATAGAGTTCAGGTAGGTCTTAAGTTGGTAGACATTTTCATCGTGTCTACCGGTCTAGGTGCCCTTGAGAAAACCATGGGTGACAACAAAAACGTACATTACACTTTTTGTCTTGACCCTGACGTGTTGACGTATTTGGAACACGAGGACAAGGAAACGGCTAGTCTCATGTTCCAAAATAGGCCCATGGTGATCCCTCCTAAGCCGTGGACTACCCCTTTTGATGGTGGTTACCTGATTAACCTCAAGAAGCCCATACAGCTTGTTAGAATGCCCTCTAAGGAGTGTGCACAGCTCTACGATGAGGTAGACATGCCTAACGTGTACAAGGCTGTTAATGCCATTCAATCCACTGCTTGGAGGATTAACCGTAGAGTGCTCGACGTGGCCAATGAGGTCTGCTCTTGGGCTCACATCCCAGAAGCCCTAGAGATGCCCTCTGCGACCCCTGCAGAGCCTCCTATGAGGCCTGTAGAGGCAGACACTAACGAGGAGGTACAGCGTGATTGGCGAAGTGCTATGGTGCACTACTATCAAGACGACAATAAGCGTAAGAGCAAGCGTTACCTTGTGAACGGTGTCCTAGCACTGGCAAACACCTACAAGGATGACATGGAAATTTATTTTCCCCATAACCTTGATTTCCGTGGTCGTGTCTACCCCTTGACTCAGTTGAGCCCTCAAGGCAACGACTTTACTAAGTCACTCCTTGAGTTTACCGAAGGGGTGCCTCTTGGTGAGAATGGGCATACTTGGCTGGCCTTTCAGGGTGCTAACTGCTACGGCCTTGACAAGAAACCCTTTGAAGAGCGTATTGCTTGGGTCTATGAGAATACCGACATGATTCTGTCTATTGCCAAGGATCCCTTGCAGGATCTCCGATGGACTGAGACGGATTCCCCTTGGGAATTCCTTGCGTTCTGTTTTGAGTGGGCGGACTATCTGGATAAGGGTGACTCTTACGTGTCTCACCTCCCGATTGCCTTTGACGGCTCCTGCTCTGGCTTACAGCATTTTTCTGCGATGCTTCGGGACGAAGTAGGTGGGGAAGCCGTCAACCTCATGCCTGACGATCATGTTCATGACATCTATGGAATTGTCGCTACCAAGGTCACCGAGTTGCTCAAAAAGGACTATGACAATGGCACCGATGACACCATGGCTAAAACTGAAGACGGTGACGATTACCTGAAGAAGGGCACCCGTAGTATGTCCACGGAATGGCTCAAGCACGGAGTTACCCGTAAGGTGACTAAGCGTAGCACCATGACGCTTTGCTATGGCTCTAGTAAATTTGGCTTTGCCGAACAGGTTTTAGAAGACACTATTTACCCTGCTCTTTCAAAGAATCCTACGGCATTCAGTCGCCCTAGCCAGTCCGCTAGGTACATGGCCGGATTGATCTGGGAAGCCCTGCAAGGGGTCGTAGTGAAAGCTGTAGAGGCTATGGGTTGGCTACAGGTTGCAAGCGGTCTCCTAGCTCAGGACAAGGACATCAACGGCCAGAGCATGCCTACCTATTGGATTACCCCTGCAGGATTCCCTGTAAAACAGAAGTACAACAAGGTTGTGCTAAAGCAACTCAGGACGTTTACTACTGGCACCATTCGAGTCAAGGAGCCATTCAAGGAAGATAGCCAGATTGAGGAAGGTGCCTCTATCAACCCCGTGGTGTACGAGAGTACCCCCGAGATTGACACCCGAAAGCAGAAGCAGGGTATTGCACCCAACTACGTCCATAGCATGGATGCGTCCCATTTGATGCTTACGGTGTGCTCTTGTGTAGACAAGGGTGTCAAGTCCTTTGCGATGATTCATGATTCCTATGGGGCACCTGCGGGGCATGGTGACATCATGTTCACGACCGTTAGGGAAGTGTTTGTAGATACCTACAGCAAGAATGATGTACTGCAGGATCTTCATGACCACATTGAAAACCTTTTGTCTCCTAAGATGGTCGACAAGCTCCCTGAGATTCCCTCTAAGGGAAACCTTGATCTTGAGCGAGTCAAGGAGTCCATGTACGCCTTTAGCTAGCAAGCTAGCCTTTAGCTAACCCCAACTAATAAAATCCATACTCCTAGGGAGAGTGCTCAAGCCTCCCTAGGTTAAACTAATAAAATCCATACTCCTAGGGAGAGTAACCAAGCCTCCCTAGGTTAAACAGCTAGCTCGCTAGCAACAAACAAGGAAGTAATTAATGTCTAGCAACAACAATCGTTTCACGACCCCCAAGGGTCTCGCACAGTATCCCGCTCTCAAGACTCCTGACACGAAGTTCAATCCCGAGGGTGACTATAAGGTAAATCTCGTCATGGAAGATGACGAGAAGACCAATTCCCTCGTGTCTAAGCTCGAAGCAATCCTTGAGGACTTCTATGATATTGACGAAAATGTCGAGCAGGCCATTGCGAAGGGTCGCAAGGTGGTGACTCAGGACATCTATGAAAAGGATGAAGAAGGCCGCATTGTGATGAAGTTCAAGCAGAAGGCGGTCATTACGAAGAAGGATGGTTCCAAGATTCCTGTCAAGATCCGTCAGTTTGACTCTAAGGGGAAGCCCATTGACGTCAACATCGGTCGCGACAGTGTCATCAAGGTGTCCTTCACTGCCAACCCGTACTACATGCCCTCTACGCGTACCTGTGGGCTTTCCCTGCGACTTCTCGCAGTTCAGGTTATCTCTCTGAATGAGTTCGGTGATGTCTCTGCGTCCTCTTATGGCTTTGAAGAAGAAGAGGGTTATAACGGTGAGGATCCTGATGATTCCTCTAAGAGCTTTGAAGATATTGACGATGACGTTCCCGGAGATTTCTAAATGATTAAGTTTACTTTCGGCCATAGGCTTCGTGAGGGGCTTTGCCTCCTCCTTACTGAGGAAGGCCTTGAAAAGGCTCTTGAGTCCGCAATTGAGACTTACAACTGGTACATTGAAAAGGACGGTAAGGCACCAAGTGGCTTCTATTGCTCCTTCTCTGGTGGCAATCAGAGTTACTTCAAGAGCAACACCGCCTTCTATGATGCTAAGTTCATCTATGAAGTGGTGCCCTACTCGTTTACGTTCAATGTCAATGTTAAGGATCTTATCTTTGAAGACAAAGAAGGTGTCGAGTACGATAAGCCTTACAGGCTTGAGGAATTCTTTAGCAAGGATCTTAGTGGTGTTGAGGGTGCCTGCGTCCTTGTAATGTTTAAGGGTGATTTTGAAGCCTCAGAGTGCTTCTGTCGTCCCGACCTACTGGTTGGTCAGATTCTGAGTTATCAGGGTGATGACTACTTCATTCGTGTCAATGGTCATAGTTGTGTATATGACATTCATAGCGATGAGTTTTCTGAAGAATGTAAGGTTATGCTCCCTTCTCGTAGCAACCTGCTTAAGGAGCATGAAGAGGAATAAATGCTTCGCATTTAAAGGAATAAATGACTACCCGTAGTGCGGCCTATAGTAAAAAGAGGATGCACAACAGGGGAACTTACCGAAGTGGCCTTGAGGAGAAAGTCTCAGACTCCCTCATGGCCTTCGGTATTGAGCCTCATTATGAGGAGAAGTATCTGGAGTATATTGTGCCCGAAAGTAAGCACAAATATACTCCTGACTTCGTTTTGCCTAATGGGATTCTCATAGAAACTAAAGGTGTATGGGATTCTGAAGATAGGAAGAAACATATTTTAATTAAGGCTCAACACCCCGAGTTGGACATTCGCTTTGTCTTTAGTAGATCCAAAACCCCTATTTACAAAGGAAGCAAAACTACTTATGCGTCCTTTTGTGAAAAGAATGGGATCAAGTATTCAGACAAAACAATCCCCCTTGAATGGATTAAAGAGGATCCCAAGGTAATCCCTGAAGGGATTCTTCTTAATAAAGGTTAATTAAAATATGGTTTCTTTCAAGGCTCCAAAGATTGAGGAGCATAAATCTTTTGTCTCTTATAAGAATAGAGAGACTACTAAATATCTTGTCGTTCACTGCTCTGCCACTCAGAATGTGCCTTCTTTTACGTGGAAAACCATTGATCAGATGCACAGACAGCAGGGGTGGTTGGGTATTGGTTACCACTTTGTAATTCTTACTGACGGCACCATCCAGAGAGGTAGGCCCCTAGAGGCCATTGGTTCCCACGTAAAGGGTTACAACAACTGTTCTGTTGGTATCTGCCTCATTGGTGGTGTGGATGCTAAGGGCAAGTCCGTAGACAACTTTACAGAGGAGCAGAAGGAGTCTCTTAAGTGTCTACTGGATTACCTTAGAGGGTACTATAAAGATGAAGTCACTGTACTTGGCCACAGAGATTTTGCAGGCGTCAACAAAGACTGTCCTTGTTTTGATGTTAAGGGATGGTATAAGGGCGCTAAGTTTGCTCGGTATGAAGATACTGAGGCGTTCTGGAGTAAGGTAGTCTTCTCTAAGGGTGTCTTTAAGGACTTTAATGGAGACCCTGAAGAAGGGGATGTTGTCCGCATTGAATAAAATCAATACTCCTAGGGAGAGAGTATGCGATATGTGAAATCTCTTATGGTTATCCTTGCGTTCATTCTGGGACTGGCTCTAGGTGAATCTATTGAGGAAAAGAGAAATCAAGAGATTCTCCTAGAGGAACAACGGACTCACTTAACGGAACTAAAGACTCTACAGGAAAGAAAGGATGCAACGATTAACTTACTTCTTAAAGACATGGCTACCACTGATGCTGTGCAATCTGCTATTGATAAGCGGGTTAACCGCCTGCAGTACAACATCAACGCAGGAAACAAAGCAATCATGCAACATACCGATAGAGCTTATGCAGAGTCAGTCATCCAGTGTAGAAACCTACTGTCAGAAGGTGCAGAACTACACGGGGAAGGTGTTAAGATACTCAGAGACACCAATAGACGACTTGAAGCAATAATCAATATTCACAAAGAACAAAACTCTCCTTAGCTCAGTTGGATAGAGCATATGCCTTCTAAGCATACGGTCACAGGTTCGAATCCTGTAGGAGAGACCAAATACGCTAGTTGATTGCGCTCCTCTCACAATAAGAGAAGTGAGGAAGTCCTGGTTTCAGCTAAGATGCTAGCTTGAGTTAAGATGTAACTTTATACCCTAGTGGCGAAATGGTATACGCAACTGAATTAGAGTCAGCCGAGAAGGAACGCTCGTGTGGGTTCGAGTCCCACCTAGGGTACCATTTATTTTTTTAAAAGAGAGGCAATTATGCAGACTCAGAAGGAACTTGATCGAATGGAATCTGATTGGGAAGCTCGTTGGGAAGACGAGTATCAGGAATATCTTGAATCCCTTGATGAAGAAGACGACGAGGATGAAGACGACGACTATGATGAGGAAGATAATGACTACTAAAGTTGGATCTAGTGAAGCCCTTTGCATCTGCCATCAGGATAATCTCTATACGTTCGTCCTTAGGTATCCTAGGATGATCCATAGTGAATTCATGACTCACAGGGTCTTCAGTCGCAATGCAAGTAGCTCCCGTGCTATCCCTGTAGCTAAGGTTATTGAACAGGTACGCAATGACCCCTTTATCCCTTCTCACGTCTATATGAATCAATCTGGCATGGTTGGTACTGTTGAGGCTTCTGAGGGTACCTATGAGTCTTTTAAGGATCTTTGGCTTAAAGCTGTAGACAATGCAGTAGCTGTTGCGGAATCCATGGTTGCTCTTGGTGTCCATAAGCAACACGTCAACCGAATCCTTGAACCATTCCAGTACATTAACGTGATTGTTACTGCTACTGAATGGGAGAATTTCCTGCATCTTAGGCTTGCCAGTGATGCACAGCCTGAGATGCAGGATCTTGCAAGGGCCATTAAGGGTGAGATGGACAAGGTAGGCAATAATATCATTAGTGTCTACCATATTTGTGGGAAGTATGTTAGTCTTCCCTTTATCACTCAAGAGGAAGTTGATGAGCACTGCATGAACTCGTTTAGTTCTTCTGAAGTCCTCATTAATGATCTCATGCTTATTTCCTCTGCACGTTGTGCGAGAGTGTCTTACAACAACCATGACGGCTCTTGTCCTGACGAACACAAGGACAAGAAGCTAGCACGAAGGCTCCTTGACGCAGGTCATTTGTCACCCATGGAGCACCCCTGTATTTGGGCAGGAGACATGCGGTACCATAGAAACCTGTACGGTTGGGAGAGCCTTCGTTGTAAATTTGGTTATTAAAAGATGAATCAAGAGAGTACATTCCTTTATCATGAGCATTGCCCTGAATGTGGTTCCTCTGACGCCTGTGGTGTCTTTAGTGATGGTCATAGGTATTGTTATTCTTGTAATACTTATTTTAGACCTGATGGGTCTGTAAAGACTGATGGGTCTGTAAAGAAGGAGGTGACTAGAGTGTCTAAGGAGTGTATTCCTTTTGAAGACCTTGAAGCTGTTTCCCTTACTAAGCGTTGTATTAGTAAAGATACTTGTTCTAAATTCAAGTATTTTTCTACTGTTTACAAAGGGAAGCCTTGCCAAGTAGCGTGTTATTATGACGATTCGGGGAGCCTTGTTGGGCAGAAGCTCAGGTTCCCCGATAAGTCCTTTGCTGTCCTTGGTGCTATCTCTAATAGGCTCTATGGATCCCAATTGTGGGCTAGTGGTAAGAAGATCGTCATTACTGAAGGTGAGATTGATTGTCTTACTGTGAGTCAACTTCAGGGTAACAAGTGGCCTGTCGTGAGTATTCCTAATGGTGCACAAGGGGCAAGGAAGGCTATTGAGGCCAACCTTGAGTATTTAGGAAATTTCGAAGAAGTCATCCTGATGTTTGACATGGATGATCCGGGTAGAAAAGCTAGTGAAGAGTGTGCAAAGATACTGCCTGCAGGTAAGGCATATATTGCTAATCTTCCTTGTAAGGATCCTAATGAGTGCCTTAGTGAAGGCAAGGGGTCTGAAGTTCTTCAAGCTGTATGGAATGCCAAGCCGTATAGGCCCGACGGAATTGTTTCAGGTACCGATCTCTACGAGAAGTGCGTAACCGACATTGATGATCTTAAGGATTCTGTGGAGTACCCTTGGAAGGCACTTCAAGAGAAAACTAAAGGAGCTAGACATGGCGAATTGTATGTCTTCACAAGTGGTAGTGGAATGGGTAAATCCACAATCCTCAGAGAACTCGAATACTACTTTGGTGTTCAGCGTGGAGAACTTTGCGGAATTGTTGCTCTTGAAGAGTCTACTCGAAAAACTGGGATGGAGCTCATGTCAATTCACCTCAATAAGCGACTCATACTCAACCCTGAGTGTGCAGATGAAAGTGAACGAGGCAAGGCTTTTAACGAAACAATTGGGAATGGAAAATTCTTCCTATACGACCATTTTGGCTCACTTGATTCAGGTAATCTGCTTAGTAAGATTAGGTTCATGATTGTGTCCCTAGGGTGCAAGCGTATCTTCCTTGATCATATCTCAATTGTGGTCTCTGGTATGGACACCGATGAGGATGGTGGTGAACGTAAGGCTATTGACAAACTCATGACAAATCTTCGTTCTCTCGTGGAAGAGACTGGAGCTACCATGTTTGTAGTGTCTCATCTTAAGCGTCCTGAAAAGAAGGGACACGAAGAGGGTGCACAGGTGTCCTTAAGTCAACTTAGAGGGTCTGGAGCTATTGCACAGCTCTCTGACATGGTGATTGGTCTTGAGAGAAACCAACAGGGTTACAACCCTAATGTGTTGACCATTAGAGTCCTTAAGAATCGCTTTTGCGGGGACACTGGTATCAGTGGATACCTTGAGTATGACCCTGAAACAGGTAGACTCAAGGATTGCCCACAGGGGTCTGAAGATTGCCCCTTTGAATCGGAGTTTTGATAATGAGTTTTAAAGAGTTTATTTCCCCACTTACTTTCTGGTATTACGACAAGGACACGCCTTTTAAGTATCGTGTAATCTCATTCTTTTGGGTTATCCTGTTACTTCCTATTGCTCCTGTGCTTCTAGCCTCTGATCATCAGGATTCTGCTGAGTACAGAGACCTGAGCTTTCTGGTATTCGCGATCTACGTGATTGCAATGTGGTTGATTACCATTACAGGAATCTCCCTTCTGGTGTTCCTGTAGGATCTTTTTAGCACAGCTATTTAAGAAATAAGCAAAGCTATTTAAGGAATAGAAAATGCTTACAATTAAAGACAAATTTATTGTGTTCGATATTGAAACTGATGGGTTGCTTGATACGACCAAGAGGTTTTGGTGTGGTTGGTTGTACGACTCCTATACTGATTTGTACACTGGCTACACTGATCTTGATGAGTTCTTCGATGCACTGAATAAGTATGGTACTAGTGGGTATAGCATCGTTGGTCACAATATCTGCAAATTCGACATCCCTGCTCTTAAGAAGCTCAAGGGTGAGAGGTTTGCATTTGATGTTCGAGATGTCTGTATTGACACTCTTGTACTTGCTCGTTTGATCTACTCGAATATCAAGGACACTGACGTTGGTCTTATGCGTTCTGGTAGGCTCCCTAAGGCTCTCTATGGTTCCCACAGCTTGAAGGCTTATGGTTACCGTATTGGTGAACTGAAGGGCACCTATGGCGAACATGAGGGTGCTTGGGACAAGTTTACTCATGAGATGTATGAGTACAACAAGCAGGACGTTGTGGTTACCCTTAAGTTGTTCCAGAAGCTGATGGCCAAGGGTTACCCTTTGAAGGCCATTCAGCTTGAGCATGACATTGCTTGGGTCATGGCTAAGCAGGAACGTAATGGGTTTGTCTTTGATAAAGATCAAGCAACAAAACTCTATTCCGAATTGGCAGGTAAGCGACAGGTTCTTTATGAGAACCTTGTTTCAAAAGGTGGGTCTTGGACTGTCTATAAGGGAGACAAGATCTATAAGCGAGATAACGCTAAGCGTGGCATCAAGGCGGGTGTCCCTTACCCTCAGTATGAAGAGGTCACCTTTAACCCCAATAGTCGCCAACACATTGCAAAGGTTCTCATGGATCGAGGCTGGGAGCCTACTGAAATGACTCCTACAGGTGCACCTAAGGTTGACGAAGAGACTCTGAAGACTGCTAAGGGTATTGATCTTACTGAGGACATCTTGGAGTATTTGCTTATTAACAAGCGTATTGCACAGCTTGCTGAGGGTGACAATGCGTGGCTAAAGTTGATGAAGGATGATCCTGATGGTTACACTCGCATTCACGGTTCTGTTAATCCTAATGGGGCTGTCACTGGTCGTGCAACTCATGCTTATCCTAATGTTGCACAGGTACCTGCAGGGAGATCTCCCTATGGGGAGGAATGTAGGTCTCTTTTTAGAGTACCTACTGGATGGTATGAAGCGGGCATCGACGCTTCAGGTCTTGAGCTTAGGTGCTTTGCTCATTTTCTCTATCCTTATGACCATGGGGAATACGTGAATGAGATCTTGAATGGTGACATTCATACCCATAACCAGAAGATGGCAGGGTTGCCTACAAGAGACAACGCCAAGACATTTATTTATGGCTTCCTTTATGGAGCAGGCGATGCCAAGATTGGCGAGATCGTTGGTGGATCTTCGGCTGATGGTAAGCGCCTAAAGGAGAAATTCTTTCAGTCTGTCCCTGCTATTAAGCAACTTCGACAAGACATCGAGAGAACTCTCATTACATCCTCTGAGTGGGTCGGAGGTGTCAATAAGGTAACTTGGAGGAAACGTGTTCACCCTGATAACAGCAATCTTAGTATTACTCACAGTATTCTTGGGCTTGATCGTCGCGTTGTTTATGTGCGAAGCCCTCACTCGGCTTTGAATACCCTTCTTCAGTCTGCAGGTGCCCTTATCTGCAAGAAGTGGGTGTGTCTTGTTGAGGAGAATATGCGTAAAGCAGGCTACAAGCATGGTTGGGATGGAGACTTTGCCATGATGGCGTGGCTCCATGATGAGGTGCAGATTGCCTGTCGCACAAGGGAAATCGCAGAGGACTGCGTAAGGATTGCACAGGAATCCATGAGACAGACTCAGGAGTTCTTTAAGTTTAACTGTCAGTTGGATACCGAAGGCAAGATTGGTGCCAACTGGTTCGATTGTCACTAAGGAGTAGTTATGATTCGTAGACCTATGACCGTAGAAGAGATTGAAAAGATTCTTAAGAGGGAACCTAAGGAGGTAATGGCTTTGTGTAAGAACCCTAAAAAGGGCACTGTTGACATTAAGTGGCTCTATAAGACGGATCCTGTTTTTGGGACTGCAGGTGGTGCCGAAGTTCGATTGAATGGTAAACTGCTGTTTATGCACATCCCAAATCCCTGTAAACTCTATGAAGACTGGACTGACAAAGAAATCTTTTATGAGATTCTTGAACGTCTTGGTTATGAAGTTGATTGGGAAGAAGAGAGTGTTTACTATGAGGGGCCTCAGAAAGAAAATGAATAAGTATATTAGTTTTCTTAAGTATATTGAACAGAACAATCCGAAATTTCAGGCGGACTTCTGTCGTGAGAATGCCAAGCTGATTGCTGAGGCGGCATCTAGGGGGCACATTACTTGCCTTAATTACTATAGTGAAGCTACTAATTATTGGAAGCTCACCTGTAAGGCATACGCTATTCTTAAGGCTTGTGAATAATGAGATATGCTTTTGTAGACGGTGATATTCTAGCCTTTAAGGCGTCCTCTGCTGTCCAGAAGGATATCGACTGGGGGGATGGTCTTTGGACTTGTCATGCTGAAGTAGATGACGCATGGGATTACTTTACCGACATGCTTATTGCTATTGATGAGAAGCTGAATAAGCATTTTGTTGGTGAAGAGATTACCTATGTATTCTGTTTCTCCGATGAGGATAACTTTAGGAAAGTTTATAACCCTGACTATAAGTCCAATAGGCGATCTAATCGTAAACCTTGTTGTTACAAAGGCCTTGTAGACAAGATTAAAGAAACCTACATTTCTCATACAGTCAAGTACCTTGAAGCTGATGATGTTGTTGGTATCTACTGCACTAGTCCTGTCTATAAAGATATTTGTGTCGCAGTGTCTATGGACAAGGATTTCAAGACAATCCCCGGTTACTTCTATGATTTCGGTAATGATGTCTTGTATAACATCACTGAGAAGGACTCCAAGAAATGGCTGTGCTATCAGACACTAGTAGGGGACGTTACAGACGGCTATAAGGGGTGCCCCACTTATGGCCCTGTGAAAGCCAATAAGCTCCTTAATGGTCACCCTGATTCTGAATGGTGGCCTGAGGTCTTGAAAGCATTCAAGTCTCAGGGTCTTACTGAAGAGGATGCCATTAGAGAGGCAACTATGTCAAGAATCTTGCACTATGAAGATTATCCTTTAGGTGAATCTGAGGGCTTGCCCAAGAAGTACAATCCTTTTTAATCAATACTAATACCCCTAGGGCTATTTTTAATTAAATCAATAGTCCTAGGTAGGAGGAAGACATGAACAAAGAAGAAAACAATGTTGTTGAAGAAGAAGAGTTCCCTTATGTTCCTAAGGATCTCATTGAGAGACTTGAGGATATCTTCGACATTCGAAAGATGATTTGGTATGAAAAGAGTAATGAGACTCTTCTAGGTATTCAACAGGTTGTTACCTACCTTAGAAATAAACACGACAAACAGAATGGAGATAACTAATGGGTGGACTCTTTAGTAAGCCTAAGGTTCCTGAGGTTAAGGTTCAGGCTCCTGCCATTGAGCAACCTGTACTCGAACCTGAGGCTCCTGAAATGGGTGCTGAAGAAACTGCGGAACACAAGAAGAACAAGGGCAAGAAGGCCCTGAGGATTGACTATGTGGGTTCTGGCAGAGGGACTAACATCCCTAAGTAACGTGTCTAGGATTGGTGTCTTGCAACCTAATGATGGTGACATCCTAGAACAGATCATCGACAAGGGTGCGAAGATCATCAAAGATGACCCTGACTCCCTCCCTTTCATTAAGAAATATGCTGACGTAAAGGTAGTGCGTAAGTTTCTTAAGGGTGTCATTAGTGGTGAATTTGAAGACTTCATCATCCTTGTTTTCTATAACAAAGAAAATGCTCTCTCGGGTGCATCCCTAGTGTCTAGGGGGAGACCTTGGTATGCACCTGAGGGAGTAACTTTTCTAAATGAAGAGTGCACTGTAGCTTTCCAAAAGGGTCTTGGTTTGTCTAGAGCAATGGCTTATGCTCTAGAAAATAGGGCATGTACTAACGTAAGACTACTGGCCTTCTCTAATGCCAACACGCTCAACAACAAGATGTTGGAAAATACCTATGAGAAACACTTGGGCTACTCTTCGTACAAAACTTTTTACAAGGAAATTTAATGGGATTTTTTAGTAAGGTCACTAAGCCTTTCAAGAAGGCTGTCCGCAAGATTACTGGTAGAGGTAATAGTGGTCAGAGTGCCCCTGAGGCTCCTACGCCTGCTCCTGAGCTTGAGCTTACGAACCCTGAGGGTGAAGCTGAGAAGAAGGAAGAAACCGAAAAGGTTCAGCTTCGTAAGGGTAAGAAGGGTCTTAGAATTAAGAAGGCAGGGAATGCTGAGGTGTCTGCAGGTGCAGGCCGTAATCTAGTTTAACATGAGGGATATGTGGTATGGCTAGCACTGAACATCAGGCAGGCAATATCCCTCTTGAAGGAGCTAAGACAACCTATGACAAGCTCACGACAGACAGAGACCCGTACACGCAGAGAGCAGAGAAGTGTGCAACCTACACGATCCCTATGCTCTTTCCTAAGGAGTCTGATGATGGTGGTACTAACTATTCCACTCCTTACAATTCTGTGGGTGCTAGGGGTCTTAATAATCTTGCCTCTAAACTTCTTCTTTCTCTGTTGCCTCCTAATCAACCTTTCTTTAGACTGGGGTTGGACGCGGAGTCGACTGTAGCTCTTAATGAGTCTGCTGACGACCAGCTGAAGGACAATATCGAATACGGTTTGTCCATGATGGAACAGCAGATGATTAAGTACATGGAGTCTCAGTCTCTTAGACCTACTCTTTTTGAAGCTATTAAGCAACTTATCATTGCAGGCAATGCACTTCTGTTCCTGCCCCCTGCTGAAGGTGGTATGAGGTGCTATACTCTTCGTGAGTACGCTGTTCAGAGAGACACTATTGGCAATGTCCTTCAGATTGTTGCTAAGGACACTGTTTCCCGTGGTAGCCTTCCTGATTCCATGCAGTCTGTTCTCCCTGATTCTGGTGAACCGACTATCAACGAAAAGGTAGACATCTATACTCACATTTACCGTGTGGCTAGTGGAGACACCTATCAGTGGGAATCCTATCAGGAGATTGAGGGTGAACCTGTTGCAGGTAGTGAGCAGACTTATCCTGCAAACAAGAGCCCTTGGATTCCCCTTAGATTCAATAAGAAGGACGGTGAACACTACGGTAGATCCTTTGTTGAGGATTATCTAGGCGACCTTATCTCCCTTGAGAATCTCTCTAAGAGCATTGTGGATATCTCCATGATTGCCTCTAAGGTTCTCTACCTCGTGTCTCCTGCTTGTCAGACGAACATCAGGGCTTTGGCTAAGGCGGCGAACGGTGCCTTTGTTAGGGGCCGTATGGAGGACGTTGTTCCCATGCAACTCAATAAGAGCATGGACATGCAGACGGTGCTCACTACTGCTCAGCAGATTGAGTCTCGTTTGTCTTATGCGTTCCTTCTTAACTCTGCAGTACAGAGTGGCGCTGTAGGTAGAGACAGAGTTACCGCAGAAGAGATTAGGTATGTTGCGGGTGAACTTGAGGATACCCTAGGGGGTGTCTATTCTCTCCTGTCTCAGGAGCTACAGCTTCCTCTCGTTGCCTGTGTCTACAATCAGATGCAATCTCAGGGTTTGCTCCCTGTGGTTGACGAGAGTATTGCAGAGATTGAGCCCTCCATCATCACGGGTATTGATGCCCTTGGTAGAGGACAGGATCTTAACAATCTAGCTCAGGCTTTGCAGTTGATGCAACAGTTCCCTGAGTTTCTACAGGCTCTCAACGTTGGTAATCTTGCTACTAGGATTTTTGCGGCGGCTCATATTGATGCTACGGGTCTAGTGAAGACTCCTGAGGAACTTCAGGCAGAACAACAGGCCGCTATGGAACAGTATGCCCAGCAACAGGGTATTGACGCAGGTGCACAGATGGCTGTCAATGAAGCACAACAGGCACCTGAATAACTAAAGGATAACTAATGACTGACTTTAATGAACCTCAGTCTCTTACTGAGGAGGCTGAAGCACAGGGTATCGAAATCATGGAGTCTTCTACGACTCAGATTGAGGTTGACCCTGATATTGGAGACCCCCTTCTTCAGAACGAAAAGTCGGGGGAAGAACATAATGAAGAACAAGCTAATGGAACTGAAGGTCACGCTGATGATGTGGCTGGTCATGATCGAAATGAAGATCAAGAGAATCTTCAAGAAGAAGTAGACAAGCACGAAAAGGCTATTGATGCCGTGAAGACCTCCCTTAAGGAAAAGGGTGTTGACTTCAATAAGGCTGTCCGAGAATATCAGGAGTATGGCAAGCTCTCCGATGAAACCGTTGCTGAACTTGAGAAGGCAGGTTATCCTTCTGAGGTTATCGAGGGTTTCATTGAGAGTCGAAAGGCTCTTGAATCTCGCTTCACTGAAGCTGTTTATGATTCCGTAGGGGGTACTAAGGAGTACAATCGTATTGTTGATTGGGCATCCAAGAATCTCCCTCAGAAGACGATTGACTCCTTTAACAGGGCAATCGACAACAATAATCTGGAAGCTGTCTCCCTCATGCTTGAAGGCATGAAGTCTAAGATGACTTCCAAGATGGGTACCGCTAATAAGTCTATTCATGGCGGTACGGCCACTCCTGTGAATCGTCCTAAGGGGTTTGCAAACAAATCTGAAGTGATCGAGGCTATGAGCGATAAGCGCTATGGCAGGGATCCTGAATACACCCGACAGGTCGAACAGAGAATGTGGGCCACTAGTGTTTAATTTTATCTATAACAACAAATCTTATATACTTTAAAAGGAAAATAATTAAAAATGGCTGCTCTTGCTGCTACTGGTATTTCCAATCCTGGTCAGGCTCTCTCTGCGGGCGATCGTGATGCACTCTTTATGAAGGTCTTCACGGGTGAAGTTCTGACTGCTTTTGCTCGCACCTCCGTTATGATGTCTCGTCATCAGGTTCGTACTATCTCTCATGGTAAGTCCGCTTCGTTCGCTGTGATGGGTCGTACCCGTGCTAAGTATCTTGCACCTGGTAACTCACTTGATGACCAGCGTAAGAAGATGGAACACAATGAACGTGTCATCGCCATTGACGGTCTCCTTACGGCTGACTGCCTTATCACGGATATCGACGATGCGATGAACCATTACGACGTTCGAGTTGAATACTCTCGTCAGCTTGGTGAAGCTCTTGCTATGGGCGCTGACTGTGCTATTATCAATGAGCTCGCCAATGAGGCCGCTAAGGACGCTGAGTTCAAGGATGGTAACATTCCCGACAATGGTACGGGTGCCGACAAGGTTCTCGGTACGGGTAAGGCCTTTGAGTTTGTTACGGGTCTTGATGTTACGCAGGAAGCCACGTATGGCAATAAGATTCTTGAGGGTCTCCTTGCGGCTCGTGCTCAGATGACGAAGAACTACGTCCCGCAGGGTGACCGCTATTGCCTTCTCACGCCTGAAGGCTACTCTGCTGTCATGAAGGCTCTTATGCCTGATGCGGCTAACTATCATGCCCTCTTTGATCCGAACACGGGCAAGCTCCAGACGATTTGTGGCTTTGAGGTCATTGAAGTTCCGCACCTCCTGAATGATGGTATTGATGGCAAGCATGCTCTTAATACGGAGATCAAGACTGCGGGTCTTCAGGGCATTGTCTTCCATCGTTCCGCTGTTGGTACGGTGAAGCTCAAGGATCTCGCTATGGAACGTGCTCGTCGAGCTGAATATCAGGCTGACCAGATCATTGCCAAGTACGCGATAAACTAACCTGTCGCGTAATCTTTTCTAAATAACGGGAAACTCTTTTTAGACAACCCGATTGAAGCCAAATAACTCATAAAACAGTATAGGTGTATACAGAGATGAGTAACTATAATGAAACTCTAAATAAATATGTTGCGGGGTTCGTAGATGCAGACGGAGCCCTTAGTTTTTACTTTAATAAGACTGTAGACGGTCATTTTCGTATATGTCTACAGTTTTCAATTGTTCAGATCGACAATAGAGGGAGAGGCTTTAAGCTCCTTCAAGATCTAAGAGATGCCTACGCTGTAGGGAGCATCCACAATATAGAAGTTAAGAATCAAAAGTGTTGGCGGGTGTCGAGTAAGAATGACTTAGAAAAGTTCTTGCCGCACATCATCAAACACATGGTGATTAAAGGAAAGCATTTCCAAAGAATGCTTGATAAACGTAGAGAACTTTCAGGAGTTAATCTCACCCAAGAGCAGGTGGATGAGCTTAGAAAGTTTGCTAAAGAATCTAGGGCTGATACAGGCCCAACTAGATACAAAAAGAATGCTAGCCCTGCATGGTTAGCAGGATACATTGATGGTGATGGATATCTAAGGTGTTCCGATAGAGAACACTGGCTTAAGATCCATGTACAAAAATCTGATGTATGTTCTGTAGAGCTAATCCAAAACACCTATGGCGGTAAGATCTACAAGACAACAAAAGAAAATATTAAAGAGTTTAAATTAAACTTTGGTGCATCGTTCTACGGAACTGCTACTAAAGTATTAAAGGCAATCATCCCGCATCTTAGGCTTAAAAGGCATGATGCTGAGATGATCCTTTATTGGCACAAGCAACGACTAAATGAAAAGAACCCTAAGGGGTAAGTGATAGTCTAGCGGACAAGTATGTCCGTTTGGGGTCACGGCGGTCTTCGTCCTGAAGCTGTCGGTATCTTCGTTAAGACCGCTCAGAGTTAATAGATGACCATTGAAGAAGTAAAGAAGGCTTACGAGACTACTTACTTCTGTCAGGTGCACAAGTGGGGGTATCAGCTTACCCCCGAGGAGGCTCAAGAACTGGGTCTCCTTAGTGCAACTGCGAAGCCTGTTAAGCCTCGAAGAACCGTCGAAAAGAATAACAACAAGGAAGAATAATGATTGTAACTCCTAGCACTGAACTTGATGCAGTAAATGAAATTTTGTCATCCGTAGGCTCTAGCCCTGTTAATTCTCTTGAGGATGATGCTAATGTGGATGTGCTGAATGCTGTAAGAATCCTTAAGGCTGTCAGTCAAGAGATCCAGTCTAGGGGTTACAGCTTTAACACTCTCACCAGTGTTACCTTGAAGCCTGACTCTTTTACTAACAAAGTTGCTTATGGTAGAGACTTCCTAAGGGCTGTCTCTACTAGCTATAAGTTCGTGAGCAGAGAAGGCTATTTTTATGATCTTGATTCAGGGAATCTAGAGTTCCCTGAAGGCATCACTCTGGATGAACTTGTCAGGGAACTTCCTTTTGAGGAGCTTCCTCAGGTCTTCAGAAAGTATATTACTGTTAGAGCCAGTAGAGTCTTTCAGATGAGGTATCTTACCTCTGCGGACATCGACGCACATCTTCAGCTAGAGGAGAGTGCGGCTTATGCAGACATTGTAGACTATGAACTGACGGATGGTAACTATAACATCCTCAATGATGACCAGTTCATTAGTCAGCAGACTCAGAGGAGCTAAACATGCCTCTAGTATCTCAAAGCATTCACTCATTTAAAGGTGGTGTCTCTCAACAACCTGACATCATCAGATTTCCCGATCAGGTAACTGAGCTTGTCAATGGGTTTCCTAATGAAGTTGAGGGTCTACAGAAGAGACCTCCGACTCTTGCAATCAAACGTTTGTCTGACCGTGTTGATGCTACAAAGAAGAAGTACCATGTAATCAATAGAGACGAACAGGAAAAGTACATTCTCCAGATTGGCTCTGGGGAATATCAAATCTTTGATCTTAATGGTGAGCCTAGGACGTGCAAGTTTGAAGATGATGAGTCAAAACAGTACATTACCACTAGTGATCCTAAGGGCAAACTAAAGGCAGTTACTGTTGCTGACTACACCTTTGTCTTGAACACTGAAAAGGAGGTAGACGCTGTAGAAGGTACATCCCCATCGGGTAAAAAGGATACTGCTCTAGTGTACATCAAGAATGCCCAGTATGCTAAGACTTACGCCATTTATGTCGATGGTGAGTATATGTGCGGCGTTATTACCCCTGATGGTGGTGAACCTAAGCAGGCTGTGCAGACTACTACTGCCTTTATTGCAAGAGCGTTGTATGCCCTTCTTAATACCGGTAAGAAACCTGACGGTGGTAATCCTGACGTTGACGGTAACTATGATGACCTGGTGAATCAGGTTGGTGGTAGAGCGTCTATGGGTTACTCTAGGTCTAGTGCAAGCATGAGTTCCTATAACGTAGGTCTAGTTGGTGACTCTGTTATTACGATCCAATCTAAGTCTGGGTGGGATCCTCCCAATGTCCTAGTTAAGGACAGCTTTGGTAACCAGAACGCTATTGCTTACATGGGTAAGGTTACGGCTGTTAATAAGCTCCCTCCGATTGCCCCTGAGGATTACATCATGCAGGTGTCTGGAGAGAAGAATTCCGAAGATGACGACTTCTATGTAAAGTGGGACGACAAGCATAAGGTGTGGAAAGAAACTGTAGCACCTAGGATTCCCACTAAGATCAACCCTAAGAATATGCCTCATGCTATTGTTAGGCAGGAGGATGGAAGTTTTCTTCTTAAGAAGCTCCCGTGGGTTGATAGAGGCTCTGGTAATGAAGACACTAACCCTGATCCTTCGTTTATTGGTAGGAAGATTAACGATATCTTTTTCTATCGTAATCGCCTAGGGGTCATCGCTGATGAATCCATTATCCTTAGTGCAACCAACGACTTCTTTAATTTCTGGTTTAAGTCCTCTGCGGCTATTGCAGACACTGACCCTATTGATGTCTCGGTTTCCTCTAATAAGGTTGCCATTCTGACTCATGCTGTGCCCTTTGCAAGAGAACTTATGTTGTTCTCCCGTGAAGGTCAGTTTGTGTTGTCTAGTGACGGTGTCATGACTCCTAAGAGTGTCAAATGTGACCAGATCACTAACTTTGACTATGACACGAATGTTCAACCTATCTCTATTGGCCCTTCGATCTTCTTTGTGAATGATCGAGTAAACTACTGTTCTGTGATGCGCTACTACTCCTTGCAGGACGTAGCTGACCTCAAGGATGCTGAAGACGTAGCCGCACATGTACCTACGTACATCCCTAAGGGCATCACTAGACTCTCTGGGAACACCACAGAGAACGTAGTTACGGCTATTTCTTCTACTACACCTAATATCGTATACTGTTATAAATTTATTCTTGTTAATGCCACTAGTGAACAGCAGGCTTGGTTCAAGTGGGAATTTGCAAACAAGAATTCTGAGGTTCTTCTAGCGGAGTTTGTTGACTCAGAGATTTATCTTCTTATTAACTCTCCGAGTGGGTTGTATCTAGAGAAAGCCTTGCTGACAGGTAATGCCGTTGACTTCTCTGATGAGCCTGCTAGGCTCTTTATGGATCGTAAGAAGAAGTACACAATTCCTCAGTCCAATAAGTACAGTGACTATGAGGATTACACTGAGGTGTCCCTTAAGGATATCTACGGTGCTATCCCGTCTACTAAGGATCATAAGTATTTCATTGTCACTAAAGACGGTTACGTTACTGAGGTTACTGACTGGGATTCCAATGGTGTCTTTAGGATCCAAGGGGACATGAGGGGTGTTGAGGTGTTTGTGGGCCTTACCTACAAATTCTGTGTGACTCTCTCTAAGCAGGCCATTAAGAGGAATACGGATACTGGAGGTGTTATCTCTGAGATTGAAGGCAGACTACAGCTTAGGTACTTCTGGTTTAACTATAGTAAGTCTGGTGTATTTGAATGCAAGGTTGATAACGACCTTAAGGAAAAGCACTTTAAGTATAGATTTACTGGTAGGAACCTTGGTGAATCTCCGACTATCTTGGGGGCAAACAAGGTTTACACGGGTAAGTTTAAGTTCCCAATTCAAGACAATAATGATGAAGTAGTCATTACTGTCTGCTCCGACAATGTCCAACCTATTAACCTGATTTCAGGTGGTTGGGAAGGTCTTTACATTAGAAGGAATAGTAGCGTATGAAGTTGAAACCCTTAACTCCTGAGCAGAATAACATGCTTTGTGACATCGCAATTCATGCTATGGAGAGTTGTGTCTGTAATGAAGTTGAAATCCCCATTGAACACTTTGTTTATGAAGGGGTGTATTACAGAACCTGTTTTATCCCTAAGGATGTAGCTATTATTGGAGCTTACATCAAAATCCCTACTACTGTAATTGTCAGTGGGGATTGTTATGTTACCCTAGGGAATACTGTAGGGAGGCTTAAGGGTTACAACGTCATTCAGGCTGAAGGTGGTCGTAGGCAAGCCTTTAGGGCACTTGAAGACACGCACATTACGATGTGCTTTAGGACTGATAAGGTTGACCTAAGGGAATGCGAGAAAGAGTTTACTCCTGAGTGGATGCTATTAACAACTAATAGAAAGGAATTGATTAAAGAATGAGTGGTGTCGTAATCGGTGTTGGCGCCGCTGTTGGTGCAGTAATTGGTGGTGGTAGTTCTCTACACGGTATCTCTAAGCAGAACCGTAGTATGGTGAAAGCCTTCAAGAAGCAGATGCACTACCTTCAGCTAAACTATAACTACAATCAGGCGTCACTTGACAGGCAAGAAAGATCCATGTACGACTCTGCCCTAGGTGAGTTGTTTTCTTTGTCTCTTAACGCCTACCAGAACAATTCACAGATTGAAGCGGCTATTGCTGAGACAGGTCTTGACGGTAGATCTCAAGATAAGACCAAGCAGACAATTAGTGGGCAGACTCTTAGACAAGAGACCGCAACTAAGGAAGCCTACCTTAATGATGTGTGGAATGTAAGGTTCCAGAAGGACGCCCTTTATATTCAGACTAAGGCATCAGTTGAGCAAGCTAGGGATAACCTCAACAATAACCTTATTGGTGGCTCTAGGGCTTTCCAACAGTTCCTCAGTGGTGCAATCACTGGTGCCGCTATGGGTGCCGCTACTGCAGGCGTTGGTAGTGCCGTTGGTGGTGCACTTGGTGGGGCTGTAGGCGGTCAAACTGGCGGTATGTTAGCGGCTGAGGTAGGTGTAGATGCTATCAGTAGTGCCGCTCCTACGGTTACTGGTGCAGGTGCGGGAGCTGTTACTGCTGACAGTTTCTTGGCTTCTTATGGACTTTCGGCTAGCACTGTGCCGACACTTGGGGCATCTACCCTTGCATCTACTGGTATGAGCGGTGCATCCTCTAGTGCTTCTATTGCATCCAATACTAGTGGTAACTTCCTTGGTAACGTAATGGCTAATTACCAACAGTACAAACCCTATGTTGACTTCGTACAGCAATGGGCTAACTATTACAACTCTAACATTACCCCTAGAAAACGAGGAGGTTACTTTTACTAATGGCTTATAAAAATTCAGATGGAAATTCCTCCATTGCCAATCGGTGGGGGCAGTGGAGATATTTCAACTCTGCTTTGGATAAACTAGGTAATGCTAAGCCTGCTACAATTTCTATCAACGAAAATAATGTAACTATCCCAGAAGCAGATAATTGGCTTGAATGTTTTAAGGACGTTGCTAGGGCTGTTAAAGGTGGTATTGAGGCTAAGAAGGAGTTGTCTTATAAGTTAGCCGATGATTACCTTAAGTCACATTCTCTTGAACAGTACCGTGAAGAGATGACCAAGGGTCTTGTGCCATTCCAAGATGACCCTCTTGCAATGGCTAGACTTAAAGAGTCCCATGGCCAGATGCTTTTCCAATACATCACTGAGGACTTTCAACGAAGAGTTGACACTAATGAATTTAAGGGAAAGGCCCCTGAAGAGGTCGATGCAGAGTTCTTTAAGTTCATGCGTGAGAATGTGTCTGATGTAGCAAAACAGTTTGGTTACAGCTCTGAGGATGTGTTCTTTAACAGGGGTGTCTTTGCTAACTCTCCTGCAGAACGCATCAAGATGATGACACGCCAGAAAGAAGTTGAACATAAGTTTAACGTTCAGGACATGTTCATCACCGAATCTGCCAAGGTTCATGCAATCATCCAGAACGGTGGTAATGCTGAAGCACTTGTTGGTGCCCTTAGGGACATGGATCTTACCGTTGGTAGGTTCCTTGACCCAGAACATCGAAATAAGTTTTGGACTAGTGTCGTAAAGTCTCTTGAGAATAGTCCTGAAGGTTTCTTTAATCTACAGCAACTTGCAGATTATAAGGATCTTCCGTTTGCTAATGGGGTAACCCTTAGGGAATATCTTGGCGAAGATGGGTATAAGACTTCCCTTATTAAGGCTTATAATTACAGGTACAAGAGAGACACGAAGGCGTATCTTAACTATCAGAATGGCCTTGATAATCTAGCAAATAGTGGAGAGCTTTCTGTGCTTGAGGCCATTAGAGACAGTGAACTGGAAGCTAATGGCAACATCCTTACGGACAGAGTAAAGGACATCGAAAAGGCTGTAGACAGGGCTAGAGAAGTCCAAAGAAGTGCCTTGAGATCCACTGCTGTAAAGGCTCAACAGGAACAAAAGGCTCTTATCAAGCAAAACCTCGCTAAGAAGTTTCTAAAGGACGCATCGCTTGGAAAGGAGCTTAAGAGTAGCGACTCTTCTGATCTCTCTTCAGATGATATAAATGTTGCATTTGACTCTATGATTGAGAGTGGTGAGATCACTACTGAGGGTGCCATCGGGATTGCAAAGAACTCTTCTGTTCCCTTTAGGGACAATCCTGCAAGACGCTATTTCAAGGACAAGGCTGAAGCGGCTAGTGAGAAGCTGACTGGTATTACGTCTGACTATCTCAATAGTGGCATGAAGCCTGAGACTATTCCTAAGGAGCCCCCTGAGGAGATCACTCAGATGATTGAGCTGTACCGTACTGATCCTCAGTCTTTCTTGTATGCTACTGGTAGCACTAAGGGTTTCACTGAATCTATCCATGGTGCTATTCTTCTAATGGAAGGGGGTAGGTCTTGGGAAGATGTTGTAAAGAGAACTGCAGGCTTTGAAAAACTCAAGGCTGACTCCAAGGGAAGAGCAAAGATTGAGGGTCTTAGAATCAAGGTTAACGCTGGTGTAACTGAGATCTCTAAGGTTATTGGTACCGAGATTGACCAAACAGGCAAGGACTTCATCTACAATATGGCTTGCAGATTTGTAGGCTCTGGCGAGTCTCCTAGTAGAGCCGTAGAGTTGGCTAAGGATGTCTACAGAAATCAGTACGTGACTCTCCTAGGCACTAGTGTCCCTGCTAGAGTGTTTACCTCTAGAGCTTATGGCAATGCTGATCCTAAGATGGCTAAGGAGCTATTTAGAGAGGAGTTCGACTATGGTGATGACTCCAAGTATTCTGTAGATTACAACGAGGAGTCTGGAAGGCTTGTTGTGTATGAGAAGGGGACGTATAACTACGTTAAGTCCTACACGACTGAGGACATCCAACGTACCCTTGACAAGGCCGCTGAAAGAAAGGCTAAGGAGCTTGAAAAGAAAATGAATGCAACTGTCTTTGATAGACTTTCTGAACTAAAGAGTGGAACTGACTAATGAATCCTAGACGTAGTGCTTGGGGTGACTTCGAGAATACGGAGCATCCCTTTGATAGTATCATTAAGGATACTGCTGAAAGATATGGCTTGAATCATACCCTATTCAGGCGACAACTGTATCAAGAATCGCGATTTAACCCTAACGCTGTGTCTCGTGCAGGTGCTATGGGTGTTGGTCAGATCATGCCTAAAACTGCAAAGGCTTATGGTGTGACCGACCTTAGCACCCTTAAGGATCCCTTCTTTAACATCGACCTTGCAGGTCGTATTATGAAGGATAACCTTAAGTACGCTAAGGGCAATCAATATGCGGCATTGGCTATGTACAATGGTGGTACTGCCGCAATGAAGAATTACCTTAAGGGAAACTACAAGGGTCTCCCTAAGGAAACTTGGAATTACATTGACACCATCGGTGATGATGACAGGTGGGGAGAACAGAAGGTAGATGAACCTGTCCCTACCGTTAATCCTAGTGAGCCCCCTAAGCAGGAGCCTCTTGAGGATTCCTTGATTGACAGGAAGCCTGTATTTACTAGCCTTGATTTGCCTGAGTCGTCTAAGGAGATCAAGCCCTTTATCAAGGATCCTGTTGATGAGGATGCTGTAAGAGCGGCTCTTGCTAATACTACTAGGAGCAGGCTTATTGGCATCAGTTTTCGCTCAAAGCGTTGGGCTGACAATCGTTATGTCTATGACCCTTCTCAGGATACATCGGATGAGCCTCAGGTCGGCTTTGCGGGCGGCTTGAAGCACGGTTATGTGCCTACATACCTTAAGATGTCCTTTGCTGACGGAAGTATCTTTGGTGAACAGTTTGCGCCTTCGGATGAACAAAGGGGGGAAATTCTAGGCAAGGTAGGGTACAACATGGATAGGTACTATGCTGTACTCAATGGTGCTACTTCGATGGAGGATGTCGAAGAAAGGCTTAAGATCAATGAGGAAGTAATCAAGTATAGAGAGGCTGAAGCTAAAGCCGGTTGGTTCTCCTCGATCACTTCCTCTATTGGTGGTGCTGTTGTGGATCCTTTGTCTTATGTTCCCGCACTTGGTGCGTATGGCATGGCAGGAAGGGTGCTCACAGGTGCCGCTTTGGGTGCTGTGTCTAATCAGATTGATACCTATGTGTCTGGTGCAGAACATGACCTCATGGAAGACATGCTTGTTGGTGCCATGTTTGGTGCAGGTATTGAATTTGCATTCAAGGGCCTAGGCAAGGGTGGTCATTATGTGGGAGACACTGCACGAAGAGCTAGTATCATCAGGGAATATCAGGAGGCAGGTAAGGATCTTCCTTCTGAGGTCTTTGATGGTATTGGAGGTTCCACTAAGGTCGCTACGTCCTTGAACAACCTTCTTGACAACATCGAACGCAGAGTCCCCCTTGTGTCTACTAAGGGTGTCTTTCAGGCTCTTGAGTCTGATAACTTTAGAAAGTTCTGTGAGTCTGTCTTTGTAGACCGTGGCTCTGGTTATGTGGATGAGAATGGTGTTCACTATGCAACTAGATTCCAAGGGCAGACTGTAGAGGAGAAACTTAGAGCCGCTCAGATTGACTTTGAGAACTTTGAGTCAGGCTATAGAGAGAGTTTCAACAACCTCAGAAAGCTGGGACATGATGATGCAGAAATCAATCTAGCTATTTGTCAGGCTATTGAGAACGGTGTAACCCCTTCCAAGTTTGTAGGTAATGAAGAGTTCAGTAAGATCGTAGAGTCTACTAAGGATTTCCTTCAGAAAACCTCTAAGGTTGGCCAGAGGGGTGGTTATGTCCCCAGAGTAAGCGACCCTAGAAAGGTTGGTGACTTGTTTGACCCTAAGCTCCCTAGAGGGCCTCAGGTAGAGAGACTTGTTGATGAGCTTTCTCACGCTCTTGTTGACGGCGCAGTCCATAAGCCTGAAGTAAGACAGAGAATCCTTGACTACTACAAGAAGAATGTCTACGATAAGCTCAAGGCAGAAAGGGAAGCACAGATTGCCGAGCAAGACAAGAAAAAGGACATAAAGTACCAAAAGGTAGCTAAGGCTTCCAATAAGATTATTTCTGACAAGGCCGCTCAAGCCTCTAGAAGTATTGAACGCATTCAAGAAAGAGGAGACGTTAGAGGTGACAATCTAGCTGATAAATACAATGAGCTAGAACCTGCCTACAATAAGGCTAAGAATAAGATCTCTGAGGATATCTCTAATGACCTTGAGAAGGCTGAAGCTGACTATAACAAGGCTGTTAAGGAAGCTAAGGCTAAATCTGAGAAGAAAACCAAAGAGCTAGAGAAAGAGTACACTAAGCTAGATAAGACCTCTGATGCCGACATTGATGCCGAAATCAACAAAGAGATTGAGCGTCTTAGAAAAGAAGCTGAACTAAAGAAAGAGTTGGCTAAGGCTAAGGCTGAGACCGAAGGGAAAGCTAATGCCGCACAGAAGAGATACGACAAGTACGTAAGTACTACTCTTGTAGAGAGAGCTAAGAAACTCAAAGAGAACGCTCTTAAGGCTAGAGAGGCTAAGAAGGAAGCTCTCCTTGAGGCCATCGAAGCAGAAAAGCAGAGACTTAAGAATACCCTAGAAAGCAAGAAAGAATCCTACGAAGCTAGAGTAGAGGGTATCCAGAAGAGAGAATCCGAGAGACTTAAGGAACTCGAGAAGAAACTCATCAAGGATAGAGACTCTATTATCGAGAAGATCGAAGCTGTAGAGAAAGAAACTGCAGATAAGATAAAAGCTAAGGAACGAGAGGTTAGCGAAGTCCAGAGGCAACAGCACAAGGCTCAGGACATGGTTAGACAGGAGAAGTTTGAGGATACTCTTGAGCCTCTACCTGATGAGCCTGACTGGGTAGACGTGCTTGAATGGATGCAGAAAGAAGCTAGGGAGGATGCTCTTGGTTGGATCGACCAAGGTACTTCCATGGGTAGGGCTATCATCACTGATGGTAACATTGCAAACATCAAGTACGACCCTGAGGTGACTAGAATCCCTTGGGATACCTCTGTTGCTACCCGTAGTGGGTTGTCTATTGACAAGCTACGTAGGGATCCTCTTGAGGCTGTCCGTATGCACCATAACAAGGTTATTGGTGACAATATCCTCCTTAGTTACGGGTGTGAGAACCTGGGTGACTTTGAGAGTATGCTTGGTAAGATGTGGTCTGAGGAGGCCAATTCTGCCGTAGGTAGTAGAGTTGACGCTAAGAAGTTTGCACAGGCTCAGGAACAGCTTATCAACATGATCTACAATAAGCACCATAGCATGTCTGATGTTAATAGCTCTTGGCTTGGTGCTATGGCGGATGTCATCAGAAACCTTACGTTCTTCTCTAAGAATGCTATGATGGGTATGGCTAATCTCTTTGAACAGGGTGAGGCTATTAAACACTATGGTGCCCTGCAGTTCTTTAAGGGTGTCCCTCTTGTTAGAGAGCTTTTTGATAATTGGGCTAAGAATGGCATGACCAATGCAGAGATTAGACAGGCTCAGTCTCTTATCTTTGGTATGTCCGTAAGAGAGACTGGTCTACTTAGAGACATTGCTACGGAATCTTTTGAGAAGCAACTACGTAGGTTCAATGGCGATAAGGCTAAGTCTATTCTTGTTGTGGCAACCGATACTCTTGCTCAGGCTTCTCCGTTTACTAAGTTCATTCAGAATACCGAGAACTCTATCGTTGAGGCTTCTCAAGGCATGTTCTTGGGTGAGCTTATTCAGTACGCTCATAACAAGTCTATTTCCAAGAAGGGCTTCCTTAATAAGGAGCTTATGCAACGCAATGGGATCTCTCAGGAGAACTTTGATAATCTACTGAAGATCCTTAAGGAATCCACTACTGTAGGTAAGAACAAGGAAATCACTATTGATAACCTTGATGCTATCCTCTCTAAGGATCCTGCCGCTCTTGCGACTCTTAGACGTATGGGCGACTATGTTGCTCACGAGGTAATCCAGAAGAACACTTTGGGTGACACTTTCCTTTGGGAGGGTGCCCAAAAGAACCCGTTCATGCAGTTGCTCTTACAGTTCAAGACGTTCGCTCTTAGATCCTACGATAAGAGACTTAAGAAAATTCTAGGTAGAATGGCTGAGGGTGATGCCCTTGGACAAGCCTATAGTATCTTCTTGTCTACCGCATTGGGCACCGTTGGTGCACTTACTAACACCCTTATTAATACTGCAGGCATGGATGAGGAACAACGAAAGGAGTACCTCAAGAAGACTCTAAAGTATGATTCTGAAGAAGGGCTTACTTTAGACACTGCTTTTCAGGCTGGTATTAATGGTGTTATGCGTTCTAGCGTTGCGGCATTCCCGTCTTTGGTTCTGAATACTCTTGGTGTAAACACGGATGTCAAGACCACTACCGAAGGCTTCTCCGCTCAGAAAGAGCGGGATGAGCTGTATGGAGGCTTTGACGCCGACAAGTGGTTTAGAGACTTGGCTCCTGCATACTCTACCATCAAGTCTTTCATGGACATTGCAGGGTACTCTGCTAATGTAGCTCGTATGACGGGTGATGAAAACTTCACCGATGAGCAACTAGAGAATCACAAAGAGAAAGCTGTCAGAGCTATTCGTAATTCTACTAATATCCCATTCCTTAAGTGGGGTCTTTATAACACTCTATCCGATAAGGATGAATAACTAAAACAATGGCTTCTACTATTGCTAACTATCAGGGCAATGGGTCTACTACAGACTTCAGTGTGCCCTTTGATTATCTAGCAAAGAAGTTTGTGAAGGTCACCGTAGACTCCCGAGAGAAACTTGGGGGTGACTACGGTGACACCACTAAAGACTACTTCTTTGTAGATAAGACTACCATTAGATTCAATACAGCTCCCGCTAGTGGTACTGAAATCATTATTCGCAGATATACGTCTGCTACTGACCGTATCGTGTCCTTTAAGGACGCTTCGGTACTCAAGGCTAAAGACCTTGATGTGTCTACCATCCAGACTATTCATATTGCTGAAGAAGGTAGAGACATCATCAATGACGCACTCATTGTAGACAAGGAAGGCAATTGGGATGCTAAGGGTAAACGTATAATCAATGTTGGAGACCCCATTGATGACAACGATGCGATCACCCTTAAGTTCTACAAAGATGATGCTAAGGGTGCCTATCAGGCTAAGCTAGATGCTGAGGCCGCTAGGGATGCCGCTAAGGTCTCTGAGAAGAACGCCAAGGCTTCTGAAGTTAATGCTAAGGAGTCTGAAGTAAACGCTAAGGCTTCTGCAGGCACTGCGGTATCTGCGGCTAAGCATGCTGACACCGTAATGGCAGAGAATCAGACAATCATTGAAGAGGCTCGACAGATTCAAACCAATGTCGAAAACTCTGAGAGGAATGTCTATGAGAATGCCGTAATCGCTACCCAAAAGGCTGAGGAAGCTAAGGTCTCTGAGAGGAACGCTAAGGAGTCTGAAGACAATGCTATGGCGTCTGAAGTATCTGCTAAGGCTAACGCAGATAGAGTAGAAGAGATTGCAGGGGTCGTTGTTCCTGTTGCTGATGAGATCCGTATCGTAGCTGAAAACATTGACCATGTAGTTACTGATTCTAGAAACATCAATAACATTAACATCGTTGGTGAAGACCTTGAGGGTTCCCTTAGTACCTCCATCTTTGAGGACTATGGTGATCTAGGTAATACTGGGGATGCCCTTCCTACTATTACTGGTGGTAACATCAAGAATGTCTCTGACAACATCAACGAAGTTAGACAGGTTGGTTCTAACATTGAAGATGTTAAGAAGGTTGCTACGGAAATTAACAATATTCCTGAAACAATCACCACCATGGAAGACCTAAAGGCAGACGCAATTTCTGCTAGAGATCTTGCTAAGGATTGGGCTAACAAGACTACGGGTACTGTGGATGGCTATGAATACTCTTCTAAGTATTATGCTAATAAGGCTAAGGAAAGTGCTACTGAAGGTACCACTACTCTTAATGAAATCAAGACTGAGGGTGCTAAACAAGTAAAATCCATCACAGATACCGCTTCTACTGAGCTTGATAAAATCACTAGTGAAGGGGGAAAGCAGGTTGGCCTTGTGAGTGCTCAGGGTACTACCAGTGTTAATGCTGTGGAGGCTCAACAGACGACTAGCGTTAATGCAGTTACTGCTGAGGGTACTAAGCAAGTAGGTAGTGTCACCACTGAAGGTACCAAGCAGGTTAACTTAGCTAAAGCTCAGGCTACCATCGCTACACAGCAGGCAACCCTTGCTACTACGAAGGCTAGCGAGGCTGAGGACAGTGCTACTGCGGCTAACGCTGATGCTACGAAGGCTAAGGCCAGTGCCACTAATGCGGCTAACAGTGCAGGTACTGCTACGACTCAGGCTACTAATGCAAGTAACAGTGCTAAGGCGGCTAAGCTCTCTGAGGATAATGCGGCTCTGTCTAAGACTGCGGCGGGTACCTCTGAGACTAACGCTAAGGCTTCTGAAGTTGAAGCCAAGAAGCAAGCCGATCTTGCTAAAGGTTATGCTGAGCAGGCGGCTAGCGGACAAATCAATAGTGACTGGGCTGAGACCAGTGCGACCTCTAAGGCGTTCATCAAGAATAAGCCTACGCTCGGTGCCCTTGCATCTAAGGACAGCATTGCGTATAGTGAGATCACTGGTCTTGATACTGCTCTGGCGGGTAAGGCTCCTACGAGTCATACGCATACGTCTGCACAGATCACTGATTTGACGACGAAGCTGAATGCTAAACTTGATGTTGCTACCTTCAACGGTTATATTGATTATGGAGATTTAGGTTCTTAACATGGCTATTAAAGAACGAAAACAAATTACGGGCACTGAAGCCCAAATCAAGGGCTATGCAGGGCACAATGGTGTCCTAGCGTATGCTACTGACACTAAGCATCTGCATGTTCTTAGTGGTACTGCAGGGACGACTACTAAGCTCGCTAATATGTCTGATATCCCTGCTCCTGTGGATATCTCTGGCAAAGCTGATAAGACGTATGTGGATACTGAGCTTGCTAAGAAGCAGGCTAAGGGTGATTATGCTACTACTAGCGCCCTTACTAGTGGCCTTGAGGGTAAGGCTAACAGTTCGCATACGCATACTATTGATAATGTCACTGGTCTTCAGGAAGCCATTAATAGCGCCAGCACTCAGGCATCTAATGCTATTCCTAAGAGTGGCAATAGGGGAGCCATTGCGGGATATGAATCAAGCACTAGAGGCACTATAGTGTCTGATACGTCCGCGGATTCCCTGACTTCCTCTGATGCTATTGCGGTTAACCAGGGTACCTCTGGCACGACTTGGACTAAGGTTATGTACATGACTAGCGGCAGTGTGAGCCTTGGAGTGAATTGGGAGTGGTCTGGTGGTAGGGCCCCCACTCTTAAGTTCCCCGGGGTTCTCGTGTGTCATTGGAATGACACTGGTGGTATTGCTAGCTATACTGCAGGAGCTTCTTAATTATGGAATTGCTTACTAGATATTTGTATAACTCAAAGAAATACAACAGCCAGTATGGGCTTCGACAAGCTATCTTTGAGAATCAGAGAGTTGCCTTTGGGGAATTCACTCCTGAGCTTATGAAGGAGTTTAGTATCACCGAAGAAAAATACAACCCCGAAGACGAGATGACTGATGAAGAGCTAGCTTCTCGTGTTCGCATGCGTAGAGACTCTCTGATCTCTCGTACAGACTTCTATGTTCAACCTGATTATCCTAGTGATCCTGCTGGTCTTGAAGCTGTCAAGGCTTACAGACAGGCTCTTAGAGATATCCCTGAGCAGAGAGGATTCCCTAGGAATGTCCAGTGGCCTTCCCTCCCGTCTGCCCTTAGTAGAGATAAGGGTTTGGCTACCGTTGGTCTTGCTAAGGTGGGGGTCTGAGGTGCTTAATAAAGAGCTTCTAATGATGCCCTCTGGTAAAGTGCTTATAGGACAGTTTCATTTCTACACTGCCTCCTCAAAAGCCGCCGTGTACTGGGGTGCCTTTGATAGTGAGGGTATCCACAGAAATGGTTTGATATGGCATAATTATGTCAATTCAGGGGACGCTGTGTTTGGGTTAAATGCTGTGCGTTCAGGTTTAAACTACGCATTCCAAGATTTCATATACAAGTCATATCCTGCAGATGTCTACTATAAAAATAAATTAGTAGGTGAACTAATCGGTGAGGGCGTATTTAAGTTCTCCCCTACTTCGTCCTACATAGACAGCTTGTGGAATAGCATTGAGCTTGTAAACTATAGCTCTACTACTTTCAATAGAAGTCTCGACATCTATTTGAAGTAGGATAATTTAACCAGAACACACCTTTGGGTAACTATGGTGTGTCTCTTCTTTTAACTAAGTTACTAACAAACTAACACTAGTCATATAGACTAGAAAGGATTTAATTATGGCTGAATTTGCTTCTAAGGGTGTTGCGGGCTCTGGTCTCGGTCTTGGTATCGCAGGTACGGCTCTTGGTCTCCTAAATAACGGAGGTAATGGTCTCCTTGGCGGTCTCCTCGGTTGAGGCAATCAGAACGTAGTGTCTGCTCTTCAGGCTGAGAACGGCATGCTCAAGGCTGAGAACTACTCCGATAAGAATGCCAAGGAAGTCTACGCACAGTCTCTCGCGGACAACCGTAGACTCCGTGATGAAGCCTTTGCTTACCTTAAGCCTCTGGCTGATGAATCTGCGAACAACCGTGTTGAACTCGCTAAACTTCAGGCAGAGCTTAAGTGTTGCTGTGAAAAGCAGGAACTTAGAGAGCAGATTGTCCTCGGTAAGGTTAATGAGCTTGCCCTGACGACTCAGGCGAAGTTCGGTTGTATTGATCAGACCATTGCAGGTATGATGGGCACGATTGGTAAGATCACGGATACGATTGTTCCTATGAGTGCTATCTGCCCGACTCCGATGGCTAAGTACAACGCGTGGGTTGCTCCTACGAATACTCCTGCTACGGGCGCATAATAATTCCTTATGAAAATCAGTTTGAGTAAAATCTCTCAGGTACTCCCTGAGTTCGTTGATACTCGACTGATGCCTAGTGCTCCCTCCACGATGAAGTGGCTTCTTGGAGGGAGTACGTTCTTGATTCTGCATCAGGCGGATACCCTCATCGGTAAGTATCTGCCTATGCTCAAACAGGTGGGTATCGTCGATGAGAATAATAAGGTAGACATCGAAGTTGCTAAGGGATTCATTAACAGTGCATTCGATAAGAGTGGTGCTGTGGAATACCTTGGTTTTAAATTCGATAAATCCGATGGTGAAGCACTAATTAATATTATGGAGAAATACAAAGATGATTGATGAAAAATGGGAAGATAATGTTTTCATGATGGCCAAGCATAAACTTCTTGAAGCTATTGAGAAGCGTAACAAGGAATCTTACCATACTGAGGGAGACATCCGAGCCTATAAGGATGCCCTAAAGGCTTTGTACTATCTCATTAGCATTGAGAAGAGCAAGTAATTCGGGTGTTTCAGTAGTCCTAAAGGACTTACGCACAGTAATTACCGTAGGGCTACTGAGCCTATCTAACAGACTAAGTAAATGAATATACAAGTTTATTGGGATGGCAATGTAGGTGCCTGTGAGTATGAGAACCGTAAGGCATTCTTTACAACGAAACCTAACATTCCTAAGGTTACCTTTGATGTCATCGTGTATAGCGAAGACAACAACGTAACGAAGAAGATTTATGCCAATATCACTAGTGAGCTTACTTCTGAGGAAGTTACTGCCATAAAGCAGTTTGCTAAGGCACAGTTCACGGATAAGAGCAACACTAATTAAATAACTAAATACACTATGGAACTGGAAGTAATTAAGAAAGATGGTACCCACGAAGGCTGGGATTGGGACAAGATTGAAGTAGCTATTCATAAGGCCGCCCAGAGGGCTAACGCTACGTACTCTGAGTATGACATTGGTAAGATTAGGGACTATATCGAGAGCATTGTCTACAGCAACTATGCTGAGGTGCCCACTGAAAAGCTACACGCTATTGTCATTGAAGCTCTTTGTAAGTACCTCCCGAAGATCGGAGAATCCTACAAGGAGTTTAGAGACTATAAGAACACCTACGCTAAGGCTTTCGAAGCTGTTAAGAATGAGGCAGACACTGTCCTCCTTTTGGGAGACAAGGAAAACGCCAACTTCGATAGTTCCCTTGTGTCTACCAAAGGCTCCCTCATTAAGGGCTATCTGACTAAGCAACTGTATAAGCAATTCTACCTTACTAAGGAAGAGAAAGAGGCTACTAAGGTCGGTAAGTATTACATCCATGACCTTCGAGACATGATCTTTGGATCCATCAACTGTTGTCTCTTTGACATGGCTACTGTTCTTAAGGGAGGCTTTAGTATGTCCAATGTCACCTATACGGAGCCTACGAGTGTCCTTAGTGCCCTTCAGGTGATCGGTGACATCACCCTTGTAGCTACTGCGCAGCAGTTCGGTGGATTCACTATCCCTCAGATTGACAAGACGCTCCTCCCGTATGCTAAGAAAACGTATGACCATGCGTTTAAGAAATACTTTGACCAGTGCAATATGGAGTTCGATGAAGCGTGCGCAATGGCTATGCAAGATCTCAAGCGTGAGCTTGGGCAGGGCTTCCAGTCTCTTGAACTGAAGCTCAATACTGTTCCGTGTTCCCGTGGTGACTTTGCATTCACTACGCTTACGTTTGGTGAGTGGAGCAATGATCTCCCTGAGTATGACAAGGAGTTTCTTGAGATGATTTGTGAGACTATCCTTGAGACCCGCATGAAGGGACATGGGGGTAAACAGGTTGTGTTCCCTAAGCTCGTGTATCTCTACGATTGGGAACAACATGGCAGTGATGAGCACGCTAACGTGTTCGAGAAGGCTGTTGAATGTTCCAGTAAGTGTATGTACCCTGATTTTCTGGCTATTAATGCTCCTAAAGGCACTGTGTCTGAAACCTATAGAGCATCGAATAAGCAGTGCGTGATTCATCCGATGGGATGCAGGGCGTACCTCACTCCTTGGAAGGATCCTGAGACTAACGAGTATGTGTCTGTTGGGCGATGCAACATTGGTGCGGTGTCTCTCAACCTCCCGTTGATCTTTAAGGCATCTAAAGGTAACTTCTGGAAAGAGCTTATGGTGAACCTTGAACAGATTCGAGAATTCCTTAAACGTCGCTACGATATGATTAAGCATGCTAAGGCTAGCACGAATCCTATGGCATTCTGTCAGGGAGGTTTCTATAAGGGCTTTCTTAAGCCTGAAAATGAGGTAGGTGAGCTTACCAAGTATATGACAGCATCTTTTGGTATCTCTGCCTTGAATGAGTTTGCTATCCTCTTTACTGGTGGTAAGGATCTTCAGACCCCTGAGGGACAGAAGGCGGCTAAGGATGTCGTTAAGTTCATCTATGATGCAGTGCAGAAGTTTAAGAAGGAAGACGGATATCTCTATGCACTCTATGGTACCCCTGCAGAGTCCCTTTGTGGCACTCAGATGACTCAGTACCATGAGTATTGTGCAAAGAATAACCTTAAGGATGAATTTGAGGGCAAGTCTTATTTCACCAATTCCTTCCATATCCATGTGTCTGCCGACATTACTCCCTTTGAAAAGCAGGATCTTGAGTTTGAGCTTTTCCACCTTATTGAGGGAGGTCATATCCAGTATGTCCGTATTGACAATCCAGAGAATAAACTAGCTCTAACGAGCACGATCCTTAGAGGTATGGCTCGTGGGTTCTATCAGGGTGTGAACTTTGATGCGGCTTACTGTGAGGATTGTCACCAACATAGCTTTAATGTGGGCAATACGTGCCCCTATTGTGGCTCTAGTAACCTGTCTGTCATATCCCGTGTCTGTGGTTATTTGGGTTACTCTAACATCAACGGTAACTCCCGCATGAATGATGCTAAGACGGCAGAAATCAAAGACAGGAAGAGCATGTGATGGAATTGCTAGTTCAAAGCGCTATAATCATACTCCTACTGGGATTTAATATAGGTGCAGTGGGTCTAGTGGTATTTGTTTGCCTATTATGCTACAAATCTATTAAAGACTGCATAGAAGGGAAAGGTTAATGAAAGAGGATAAAGAATAAAATGAAGAATACTATGGAAGCTCAGCCCAAAGAGCTTATCGGAAATCTGCAGAAGGAACTTGGGATTTGGTTCCAGAAGACGCACTGTAGAAATGGGGAGGATACCTTGCAACTGTCCGAGGATTACGCACTCTTGTATGACAAGTGCATTGCTGAAGAGTTCTGGGAACATATTGAGGAGCGTATTAATACCCCTAACGACATGAAGGAGCTGTGCGATCTTATCTGGGTATGCGTGCAGTACGCCAATGCTTGTGGATACGACCTTGAAGCAGGCATGCGTGAACTGCTTAAGGAGTATTCCAGTAAGTTCTATGACAGTGAGGGCAACTACAATCCCCAATTCAGGGAAGATGGTAAGCTCCTAAAGGGAACTGGGTTCAAGAAAGCTAACTTTGAGCAGTTCTTTGAGGAATGAGCACCCTTGATGAGGAATCTGGTAACCTAGCAGAGAACATAGCACAGGTAGCTCCTTCATTGGCAGTATCCAGTGCTGTGATTCTCGGGTTACCTCTTAGCGATTGGGTGTACGTCATCACAATTATCTATACTTTTGTAGGCATCTGCACAATGATTAAAAAGCATTGGATAGAGCCTTGGTTAGAAAAGAAAAGAAAGGAAAAGAACAATGGACTATAAAGGACTTGAGAGCCTCCTAGGGAACATCCATGAGGAGATGCTTCAGAACATGCTTAATGACCTCAGGAACCCCGATAAGAGGTCTCCACAGCTCTATAATGCAATCATTAAGGAGCTTGAACGTAATGGCATTGACTGTGTCCCTAAGGCTGGAGAGGGTGAAGAGAATGCACTTAGTAAGCTCCTGAAGGCTACTAAGGAAAACTTCGAGGAGAGCTATGTCACAAGCATCAACTAAGATTTGCAGGGATTGCGGAAGAGAACTCCCTCTTGACATGTTCTACAAGAACGGTACAGGATACAGACCTGAATGCAAAGAATGCACATTGAAAGCAATATCAGAAAGACGCTCTAGAGATATAGAGGCTAGTAGAGCTAAAGAAAGAGAGCGGTACCACAAGAACAGGGACAAAGAAATTGCCGCTATGAAGAGATACAGAAAGAACCTTAAGGAGGTTAATTACTTTAAGCACTTCATTATGAACAAGAAAAAATCCGTGGTGAGAGCAGGTATTCATTGGGATCTGGATGAGGACTACCTTAGGGAACTCTTTACAGGTGTTTGTCCTGTGTTTGGCTGTGCTATTCATGCGGGTGGTGCTAAAGATGACTGCAAGGCAGAATTAGACCGTTTGATCCCTAGTAAGGGGTATGTTAAAGGCAATGCTAGATGGATCTCTAGACGAGCAAACAGAATTAAGAGTGATGCTTCTATTGATGAGATAAAGAAAATCCTTAAGTATATGGAGGAACAAATTGAAAGACAGTGAGGCAAAGCTCTTACTTCCATATTTTGAGAACTTCCCTTTGTTTTGTAATCTTGTTTGGCGATCTATTGGGCTTCCTTCGTTGACTCCTATTCAAACGGATATTGCAAAACTTCTACAAGCTCCCCCTAATGACCGCATGATCCTTATGGGTTTCCGTGGTGTAGCTAAGTCGTTCATTACTTGTGCATATGTGGTGTGGTGCCTTTGGAGAGACCCACAGCTGAAGATCATGGTGGTGTCTGCTAATAAGGAGCGTGCTGATGCAAACGCTACCTTTATTAAGAAGATTATCAACGAGTTGCCCTTCCTTAGCTTTATGAAGGCTAGAGAAGGGCAACGAGATACTCAGAACCTTTTCGACATTGGGCCGGCCAAACCCGACCATTCACCTTCGGTTAAGTCTGTGGGTATTAAGGGCCAGCTAACGGGTTCCCGTGCAGACATCATCGTTGCCGATGACGTGGAAACTCCGGGCAACTCCTTCACTCAGGTTCTTAGAGATCAGTTGTTTGAGCTCGTCAAAGAGCTTGACGCTGTCCTAAAGCCTGGTGAAGGTAAAAAGATCATCTATCTGGGCACCCCTCAGAATGAAATGAGCCTCTATAACGAGCTACAGGAGCGCGGATACACGGCTGTAATCTATCCCGCTAGGTACCCCTATGATGATTCTCATAGAGCCTCCTATGGCGATAGATTGGCCTCTATCATTGCTGACAAGTACGACAAGGATCCTAAGCATTGGGCAGGTAAGCCTACAGACCCCCTTAGATTCTCTGAAGAAGATCTACAGAAGCGTGAACTATCTTATCGTAAGGCAGGCTTCGCTCTGCAGTTCATGCTTGATACGACCCTCTCAGACGCCGATAAATACCCTCTACGGCTTCGTGACCTCATCGTAGGTATGTTCCCCTTAGACGAGGCTCCAATGAAGCTCACGTGGCTCCCTGAGCCCTCTAAGAGGGTTCCAGTTGATGAGTGTCCTCCGATGGGCCTTAAGGGAGATTCTTACTTCTACTATCATGCTTCATCCAATGAAGTAGTCCCGTATGCCCATAAGATCCTATGCGTTGACCCCTCAGGGCGTGGTAAAGACGAAACAGGTTATGCTGTTCTCTACTACCTAAACGGCTACATCTACGTCATGGAAGTAGGAGGTCTATTGGGAGGCTACTCTGATGTAGTCCTCAATAAGCTAGCTAAGGTAGCTAAGAAGTACAAAGTCAATGAAGTGGTCATTGAAGGAAACTTCGGCGATGGCATGTACATCAAACTCTTTGAACCTGTACTAAAGAAAACCTATAGTAACTGTGGGGTTACTGAAGTCAAATCCACAGGACAAAAAGAACTGCGTATCATTGATACTCTTGAACCTGTAATCTCAAACCATAAAATGTGTGTCACTCCTGAGTGTATCAGGAATGACTACTCTACCGTACCTGAATCTGACTACAAATATGCTTGTTTCTATCAGCTCACTCGTATCACTGTTGATAGGGGTGCCCTTATTCATGATGACCGTCTGGATGCTCTGGCAATCGGAGTTAAATACCTTGTGGACTTCATGGGCGTAGATGCTGATGAAGGTATTAACGAACTAACAGAAGAATGGCTAGAGGAGTCTATGGAGTCCCTGTATGGATTCTATACGTCCAATATCGGAGGTGTGTTGGTAACTGAAGATAGACACAGCCCTAAAGGTACCTCTAAGGGTGTAGACAGATATAAGGATAAAGGCTACGTGTTCAAGAAATGATAACTGAAATATGCTTTATTAGTATTGAACGCTTGTTCAGTAAATAATAAAGACAATGTAATAGAGAAAACAGGGTATTTCAGAATAAAATCCATACTCCTAGGGGGG
>ULNP01021300.1_pt1 | contig 38103 bp, 30 predicted proteins | sample 1951941 | NCBI WGS metagenome assembly ULNP01 (sample SAMEA4835579, study PRJEB28245) | human gut metagenome | biome: gut microbiome; material: fecal sample | place: Denmark | collected 2008
ATCTGTTGTTTTTTGTGTTACTTTATGGCATATGATTCAAGAAAAGTTCGACACACGTTCCTTTTTCAGCGCACGGGCATATTGGTACATACGCTGTATCGTATGGCGGATATCGTCCTCCGTTGTCTCCGGGGGATCGGGCAGATCCGCAGAACGGTCCGGCCTTTCAGCTGGGTGGTCAGCACGCAGGCAAAGCCTTCCTCCATCATGCGCCGAGAAATAGTTCGTCCTGCTGCTGGGGCGTGAGCCCCTGAGACGCATAGCAAAATTTCACAATGGCCAGCTGCGTAGGCGTTACAACCTCCCATTCCGGCCGGTTCCGAAGCATGGACTCCGTCTGTTGGGCTAGGTCGATGCCTTGGGTCACCATATCACTGATCTGATCCGTCCCCAACGTCTGCAGGGTGAGCCATAATTTCAGGCTGCGCGCGGGGCGGGTCAGTTCAATGCCCCATTCCCAATAGTTGATTTCTCCGTTCTCTGCGGCGGCATCCCGGAGATATTCCAGGTCAGAACTGTAAAAGGCTGCCAGGTGTTTCCTGTCACGAAACAGGACCGTACTGCAGGCGTACGTTTGGAACAGCCATTTGTGGGCATCCCATACCAGGCTGTCCGCCCGTGCGACATCCTCCGGCAGCTGGCGGATGGAGGCAAATAGGCTTATTCACCGTGAGGTCTATGCCGAAGTGCCGCCGAAAGTAGAGTATTCTCTGACGGAACTGGGCAAGAGCCTGAAGCCCATTCTGGATTCCATGTGGGCCTGGGGCGAAGAGTATAAAAGCAGTTTCACGACCAGATCATCCCTCTGCCCGACAACACAATGACAACAGGAATTATGATACACCGTAATTCTTGGATAATCTAAGCAATCCCGATAATCGGAGCTAAACGGTCTATACAAAATCGTTTAGGTCACGGTTTCTGGGAGCGAGTGGTAGTAATCACCCCGCTTAAAATCAAGCAGCATACACACCTACAACTCAATCCCCTGAAATCTGCAAATCGGATTTCGGGGGAATTTTTTATTGTATCAAAGACTGCGGTTGAAATAAAGCCACAGACCTGCTATAATAAAATCAACATTTCTCAGTCACTTTATCCGGAGGGTGCAATATGATTACAATACTGGTCATCGATGATGATATACATATCGGCAATCTGCTTGAAGAAGCGCTTAGCGGCGAGGGTTATTCCGTGATCAGAGCCTATTCGGGCACGGAGGCACAGCTTGTGCTTTCAAAGGCAAAGCCGGATCTGATACTGCTTGATCTTATGCTGCCGGGGCTTTCGGGTGAGGAGCTTCTTCCTAAAATATGCGGCATTCCCGTAATTGTAGTCAGCGCAAAAGCTGAAGTTTCGGACAAGGTGGGTTTGCTTCTGAACGGTGCTGCCGATTACATCACAAAGCCGTTTGAACTTCCCGAGATTCTCGCAAGGGTGAAGGTTCAGCTCCGCAAAGGCGGGAGTGCCGCTCACAGTAATACAATTTGCTTTAATGAAATAACGTTGCACCTGGATACGCTTACGGTTGAGCTAAACGGAACTGAAATCAGGCTCACCAGAACGGAATGCGCCGTTTTAAAGCTTCTTATGAATAACCCGAATATCCCTGTCAGCCGAAGTTCAATACTTGATAAAATCAACATTGACACTCCCGATTGCACCGAGCGCTCTCTTAAACAACACATCAGCAATATCAGGCGAAAATTGCAGGCAGTAAGCGGTAAAGATTATATAGAAGCGGTTTACGGAATAGGCTTCAAGATGAGATCTTGACAAAATATTGACCTTTTCTTTGCCGCTTTCTTGACCGCTTTATGTTATACTGTTTTCAGAAAGGAATGGTGATAACCTATGGAATATGTTCTGAAAACACAGGGCTTGCAAAAGAAATACCGTAATTTCACAGCATTAAGCGATGTAACAATGAGCGTGCCGAAAGGTTCAATTTACGGATTTGTCGGAAGAAACGGAGCGGGTAAAACTACACTTATCCGTGTTATATGCGGTCTGCAAAACCCTGCAAATGGCTCGTATTCGCTGTACGGGATCGACAATAGCAGCGGCTCAATAATAAAATCCCGCAGAAGAATGGGCGCAGTTGTGGAAACGCCCGCTATTTATACTGGATTGTCCGCAAGGGATAATCTTAAACAGCAATATCGCGTTTTAGGCTTGCCGTCTTTTGACGGGATTGATGAGCTTCTGGAGCTTGTCGGCCTGTCTGATTCAGGGAAAAAGAAAGCGGGCAATTTCTCACTCGGTATGCGTCAAAGGCTCGGCATTGCCGTAGCACTGTGCGGAAATCCCGATTTTCTTGTGCTGGACGAACCGATCAACGGACTTGACCCGCAGGGTATAGTTGAGATCCGTGAGCTTATTCTGAAGCTCAATAAAGAACGGCAGATAACCGTGCTCATTTCAAGCCATATTCTTGATGAGCTGGCAAAGCTCGCTACACATTACGGCTTTATCGACCACGGCAGGATCATAAAGGAAATGAGCGTTGAAGAGCTTGAAGCCGCTTACAGAAAGTGTCTGCGCGTCACGGTTTCCGATACACAAAAGCTTGCGGTCGTGCTTGATAAAATGAGTCTTGAATATAAGATAATCGACGGGAAGAGCGCCGATATTTTCGGAAAGCCGACTGTTACAAGCCTTGCGGCGGCACTCGGCGAAAATCAGTGCGAACTTATTTCCGTGCAGGAACAAAACGAAAGCCTTGAGAGCTTCTACATCTCTTTAGTGGGAGGTGAGCACTGATGGCAAGACTTCTGAATGCGAATTTTGCACGGATCTTTAAGGGAAAGCTGTTCTGGTTCTGCTCTGCGGTAGCAGTTGCCCTTGCGATCATCGAAATCGTTACGCACATAAAAAACCAGCCATTGATCCGGAATACAGGCTCATTCCCGAAAACTATCTTTTCAATATGAGCGGATTTTTTCTGCTGATACTGACAGCTGTTTTAACAGGAGCTTTTGTCGGTGCTGAGCATAGCGGTGTTCTAAGAAATAAAATCATTGTGGGACACGATCGGGCTAAGATTTATTTTGCCGACCTGCTGACAGGATTTGTCGGAGTTTTTATTCTGCATATTCTGTTTGTCGGCACAGAACTTTTCACCGGATTTTTATGTAACGGCGTATTCGTGCTTACTATAAACGAAATTCTTGCCTACGAGCTTCTTCAGCTTGTATCACTGCTTGGAATGTGTGCACTGTTTACGGCAATATCGATACTTATTCCACAGAAATTGGCAGGAACGATCGCCGCTCTTTTGCTTATTTTCGGCTTTTTCTTCATTTCAAACGGTATTCCCGGACAGCTTCATGAAATAGAAGCAAGGATTGGGGACGGTTGTGCAACACAGACCGACTTTGTCAAAAAAGAAGTTCTAATTGCAATGCAGAATACACTGCCGCTCGGTCAACATTATCAGATAGGAAACAGTGTTTCCCGCCTTATGATGAGCAAGGAGTATGAGCAATCAGGCATAACCTATAATATCGAAATAAATTATCCTATTGAAATCGTGCTGTCATCTGCATGTATCTGTGTGCTGTCAAGCGCTGTCGGCGTGCTTGTTTTCCGCAAAAGAGATATAAAGTGAGGTGAGAGCTTGAGATAAAACTTTTGAACGCAAACTTATCACGGCTTTTCAAAGGAAAACTGTTTTATATATGCATATTATCGGCAGTAGCCTTTGCTCTGTTCGAAGCAATATCAAACGCACTCAAGCCCATCGAGCATAATATACTCGCCGAAAGCCCTCTTTTCAGCGAAAGCGGGATATTCCTTTTAATTCTGACTGCGGTTTTTTCGGGGATCTTTGTCGGTGCGGAGCATGACGGTGCTTTGCGCAACAAAATAATCGCGGGAAAAAGGCGGTTTGAAATTCTTTTGGCGCAAATGATCTCATGTTCTGTCGCAACGGTTTTATTTCACATTGTTTTTATCGCAACAGTCATTCTGACGGGATTGATCACAGGCGGAAGATTTCTGTTTTCTTTCGGCGAAACAATGCTTTATGAGCTCTTACAGCTTATATCACTTATAGAAGCGAGCGTATTGTTTACAATGATCTCCCTGATCATTCAACATAAATCAAAAGGCACGGTGGTTTCCCTGCTGGTTTTGGTGGTATTATCAGTGCTTGTTCCCGCTCCGCCCCGATATTCATTTGAGGCTTTTTACAATGGCATTCCTATGTCACAATCGGAAAAGCAGAACATCTCCGATAACGAAAAGCTGTTGATCGGGATCTGTGAGGGTATCCGTGATATAAATCCGTTCGGACAACAAAAACAGATCAAAGAGAGCTATTGCAACAGGCTGTATTATCCTGCCTATACGGAATATCAGAAATTTTCCGCTGATAATGACGTTTATACGGAAATTCCCGTTCCTGTCGAGATCACACTGTTTGCCACAGGTACAATTGTGGCAATGACAGCGGTCGGTGTGCTTGTTTTCTGCAAAAAAGACATAAAGTGAGGTAGTAATTTTGGAGAGTATATGGGTTGCTGTATTGCTTGTTACAGGGATACTTGCTTTGTTTTTGCTGATAAAAATATTGCTGATGAAAAAATCCGCGCAGGAAATCAGCAAAAAGCTCCCAGAAATACTCTCCGGAGATACCAATACCCTTATCGACATTTCCTCAAAAGACACGAGTATGCGAAAACTCGCCGACAGCATAAATAAACAGCTCACCGTTCTGCGCCGTGAGCGTCTGAAATATACGCAGGGCGACAAAGAGCTGAAAACGGCGATAACAAATATATCTCATGATTTACGCACACCGCTCACGGCGATCTGCGGTTATCTTGACATAATGAAGAATGAGAAAAAATCCGAAAAGCTTGCAGGTTATCTTGACATAATCGAGGACAGGGCGGCGCTTATGAAACAGCTTACAGAGGAGCTTTTCAGATATTCCGTTATATTGTCCGAAAACGAAAGCGCAAATACAGAAGACGTGGTTATAAACAATGTCCTTGAGGACAGCATTATGGGATATTATGCGGCTTTATGCGACAGATGCATAGAGCCTGTTATCAGTATTACCGAAAAGCAGATCATACGTCGGATAAACCGCACGGATCTGTCGCGAGTATTTGCAAATATCATCGGCAACGCACTGAAATACAGTGACGGCGATCTCAGCATCGCACTTGACGATAACGGTATAATCACATTTTCAAATACTGCTTCTTCACTTGACAAGGTCGATGTCGGCAGGCTGTTTGAGCGGTTCTACACGGTTGAGTCCGCACGCAATTCAACAGGGTTGGGGCTTTCGATTGCACGAAATCTTGTCGAGCGTATGGGGGGAACAATCGCGACGGAATATTTATGCAACACTCTTTATATAAGGATCGATTTCTGAACTTACAAAGTAAGATACAGATGGGAAAAGCACTGCTCTCCCCTCATTGACGCCCACCCTCTTTTCCACTATAATAAAAAAGTATGATCTTAATATAAATTCCGAAAAGAGGAACACCGCAAATGAAAACCAAGCTGTCATCCGACATAGACATAAACGAAATAAAAAGCGAGATAACAAAGACCGTATCACACGGGAGTGCGTACAACTTCTTCCGCAAGCTGTTCGGGACCGTGACGATATGATGGACAACGCCGAGAGCTTCAAGTCGATGTAATGATTGATGATAAGCCTGAAGTCGCACTGCACCTCGCTGAGAACGGTATTAAAGTTTTACTGTTTGATACAAGGTATAATCAGAAAATCGAACACGATAATATCGTAAGAGTTTATAATTGGATTGATATTTATGAAAAAATCAAGGAGCTAAGTAATTAAAGCGTTATCTAAACACTACTTAAGACACATAATGTGCTTATGAACAAAAGTGTTAAATCCGGACTGCCGGTCAAATGCAATAACCTCCACCCCCGAAACCGTTTCACATCACGGTTTCGGGGGTTTGTTATGCAGCTGCATCACTTTTTCCGCCTCCCATTCCATAACCGCCGGCTGCTCGCCCTACATTTCGCAGTACCGAAAAACATCACAGTTATGCAGTTTATAAATTGACATACAGGCTCGGATATAGTATAATTATACTGATTAGGGTCTGCCTCAAATCAGACAGACAAAAAATCTCAGATACTAAAAGCTGCAAAAGAAAGGACGATACAGTTGATATTCGCCGATTTATTTTTTCTGTACTTCTTTATGGCTCTGTGCTTTATAGCATATTTCATCTGCCGTAAAACAGTATATCGAAACTGGGTGCTTATCGTATTCTCAATGATATTCTACGCATGGGGCGAGCCGGTGTGGGTATTCCTGCTTATAGGAAGCGTTACCGTAAACTATGTCGGCGGACTTCTGATAGATAAGTTCCGTGACACTAAAAAAGCTACGATAGTGACCGCCTGTACGCTTGTGTTCGATATAGGGCTTCTTGTATTCTTCAAGTATACAGGCTTCCTTGTCGAAAACTTCAATGCAATAAGCCCTGTGGATCTGCCCGTTCCGCACATTGAAATGCCGATAGGCATCAGCTTCTTCACATTCCAGATTATCTCTTATATCCTCGACTGCTACTGGGGCAAGATAAAGGTGCAGAGAAGCTGGTACAAACTGCTTATGTACATTTCGATGTTCCCACAGCTCGTTGCAGGTCCCATTGTCCGCTATGCCGTAATCGAAAACGAGATAGACAACAGAGTTATAACCTCTGCCGATGTAAGCGAGGGTATTACACGAATCTGCATGGGTCTTGGCAAAAAGGTCATCCTTGCAAACAACCTCAGCACTATCGTTGATACGTTCTTCAAGACCGGCGATCTTGCGTCTTTGTCCGTTGTCGGAACGTGGTACACGGTAATAGTCTACGCTATGCAGGTTTACTTCGACTTCTCCGGATATTCCGATATAGCCATAGGTCTTGGACGTATATTCGGTTTCCACTTTGACGAAAACTTCCGTTATCCGTTTGTCAGCAAGAATATCACTGAGTTCTGGCAGAGATGGCACATCTCGCTCGGCACATTCTTCCGTGACTACCTGCTGTATGTTCCTATCTTCGGTAAGAGAAGAAAATACCTCAACCTCTTTCTCGTATGGTTCTGCACAGGCTTCTGGCACGGCGCAAACTGGAACTATATAATCTGGGGTCTTTACTTCGGACTGTTCATTCTGATAGAACGTACCATAGGCAACAAGAATATGAGAAAGATGCCTAAGGCTGTGGCACATATTTACAATACGATAGTAGTTGTTGTCGGCTTCGGCATATTCTACTTTACCGATTTAGGCAAGCTCGGCACATTCCTCGGAAACCTTGTCGGACTTAACGGAAACTCGTTCACAGACAAGATTTCGATGCAGAATATGACAGCTAACGCTTGGCTTTTCATCGTCAGCGTAGTGCTGTGTATGCCTGTTATCCCTGCACTCAAGAAAAAATTAGAAAGCAAAAATCTTTACCTTGCAACCTCTGTAGGTCAGACGGTGCTTAATGTTGCGGTATTTGCACTGAGCAGCATCCTGCTTGTAAACGCCACCAACAACCCGTTTATCTACTGGCAGTTCTGAGAAAGGAGTGAGTAACATTGTCAGACCATATTGATGATAAGGAGCTTGAGGAGCTTAACGAGATATACCGTCGGAAGATGGAATCCCAGAAAAGCCACGAGCCTAAGAAAGCAAAACACGAAAAGCCTGTCAGAGCCGCAAAAAGCGAAGATACTCATTCCGTAAAAGCCACGAAAGGCAAAAAATCCTCAGAAAGCACAAAGCAGATCAGAGTAAAGCCCGAAAAACAGGACAAGGAAGATAAGGTACAGCCCGAAAGCACTTCCGATTCCGAGCGTAAAAAGAAGCTTGCAGTCAGAATAAACATCGGCGTATGCACCGCCTTCTTTGCGGCTGTGGCAATCGGTCTGCTTGTATTGCCGCGCCCTACCATATCCGAAGCCGAAAAGCGTAACCTTGCCACCTTCCCTGAGTTTACATGGGACGCTTACTGGAGCGGTAAATACACAGAGGATATAAGCTATTTCTTCAATGATACCGTACCGTTCAGAGATACCTTCAAGTCTATCGGCGCAGGCTTCCGCTCGCTTTTCGGATTCTCGCTGAACGGCGCAGAGATTAAAGGCAATGTCACACAGGTAAACAGCGGTTCATCTCAGACCGAGGTTACAACTGCGTCAACAAAGCCTATCGCTATCGTTACCCCTGCACCGTCGGACACTTCAAGTGACGCTCCCTCAAGCACCCCCGAAACCGAAAGCAAGAATGATTCTTCTTCAGGAAATCAGCAAAGCGAAACCGGTTCAAAGTCCGATGAAAGCAGTAGTTCGCCTAAGCCCGAAAACACATATACAGAGCCCTCCGACCCGAATGCACAGGTGCTTTTCGAAGAAGGCTCACAGCTTGTTTATCAAAGCGGCGACACCATATACGGCGCACAGATTTACAGTGGCAAACGTGAAAATGCGGAGGACTATGCCAACACGGTAAATTCGCTTGCAAAAGCACTTCCCGGTGCAAATGTCTACAGCCTGCTCGCTTTGACGCAGAATACATTCATAACCCCCTCTCAGCTTCAGAAGGCTCAGTATACCGAGCTTAGCGACTCCGTATATATTTCAAATATGCTGAGCAAGGACGTCAAGGTCATAAACGCTATGGATGCTCTTTTGCCTCACCAGAAGGAGAATATTTTCTTCCTGCGTGACTGCCACTGGCAGCAGCTCGGCGCATATTATGCCGCTCAGAGCTTTGCCAAAGCCGCAGATGTAAAATTCGCAAAGCTGTCCGATTACGATAAATACGAGAAGGATTGCTTAGGCTCCGTATATGCCGCAACAAATTATGACGGACTTATGTACGAGGGCGAAACATTCACTTATTATGTGCCCAAGAACGACTTTACCACCGAGTATTACAATGCAGATTATGAGTATCAGTTCGAATATCCGCTGATGCCCGCCTCCGACTACAGCGCAAGCTCGTTCTACAGTCTTTATATGGTTGCCGACAGCTATATAAAGCATATCACCACCGATGTAAAGAACGACAGAGTGCTTGTTGTGCTTAAAGACGATTACCCCAGTGCAATGATACCCTGCCTCACGTCATCGTTCAGTGAAATATATGTCATAGATGTGCGCTATTGCAACTTCAACGTTGCTTCCTTCTGCGTTGAACACGGGGCGACCGATGTTCTTGTCGGTATGACACCTGAAAACGCACTCGGAGAAATAGGCGATACGCTGTCATATCTGCTGAATATCTGATTTATAAATCAGCCTGTAGATAAATCTATACAATTTTAAAATGGGGTTTGGGGCGAAGCTCCAAGCGGGGTGAGGGCGGCAGCCCCACACTCAGCCCTGGCACGGACGCCGGGCGTGTATGCCCAAAGGATCTGCACGATGCAGAGCCAACCAAGCATACACAGCCTTTCACGAGGGAAAGGGGTTTGGGGACAGGGATTGAAAGCTTAATCTATTTTATTAAAAGCGTACTTTTTCTACAAGCTGATATAAATATGCCTTTGCGTAACGCAGAAACAATCTGCGGCAAGGGCGTATTTGTTTATATCGGCAAACGGCAGGCGGTTTATATTCGGTTAAATGAAGAAAACTATAATATAAGTAATTAACACCGGTTAAAGAAACGGAGGAAATAATATGTTTCATATAATGGTTGCGGAAGATGATACAAACACAAGAAAACTGATGTGCACAGTGCTTAAGCAAAACGGCTATGAGCCGGTACCGGCCGTTGACGGCATAGACGCACTTGACATACTCGACAGACAGCACGTTGATCTTATCCTGCTTGACGTAATGATGCCCCGTATGGACGGCTACGAATTTGTTAAAACGCTTCGTGAGGGCGGTTGCAACACCCCCGTTCTTATGGTGACCGCAAGAGAAACCTCGGCAGATAAAATTGCGGGATTCCGTGCAGGAACGGACGATTATATGGTAAAGCCCGTTGATGATGAGGAAATGCTCCTTCGCATATCCGCACTCCTGCGCCGCAGTAACATTGCCAACGAGCATAAGCTCCACGCAGGCAATACCGTGCTTGACTATGATGCGCTTACAGTTACCTGCGGCGGTGTCACGCACGAGCTTCCCAACAAGGAATTTATGCTGCTGTTCAAATTGCTCAGCTATCAGAACAAAATATTCACACGCCGTCAGCTTATGGACGAGCTGTGGGATATGGAAACCGAAACCGATGAAAGAACGATCGACGTACATATCAACCGCTTGCGTGAGCGTTTCCGTGACAACGAGGATTTCGAGATAGTGACTGTCAGAGGGCTTGGCTACAAGGCTGTGCTGAAACAGCATTGACTTAAAACGGAGGAATAAAATGCACAAGAGAATAAGCGATGAAGAAAAGCGTTTACGCTCGATAAACGCTTATGTTGTGTTGTTCGTATTTTTCATAATGGTAGCTGCAGGCATTATCTGCGTGATGATCTACAATGTCCTCAGCGCTTTCGGTCTGATGAAGCATATTGAGGTAGTGCCTATGCTTATGCCCCTGATAATGCTATGCTCGTGCGTAATTATCGGCAGTATACTGTCTGCGATGCTGTCAGGCATACTTCTCCGTCCGCTAAACGATCTCAAGGAGGGTCTGCTCAAGGTTTCTAAGGGCGATTTTTCGGTAAGACTTGAGGAAAACGGAAACAGAGAGCTTTCACATATACAGGAGAATTTCAACATAATGGTAAAGGAGCTTGGCAATACCGAGCTTTTCAGAAACGACTTCATAAACGACTTCTCACACGAATTCAAAACTCCTATGGTTTCCGTATACGGCTTTGCAAAACAGCTTAAAAAAGGCGGTCTTACAAAGGAGCAGGAGGATGAATATATCGACATAATCATAAACGAATCGCAACGGCTCATAAATATGTCGAGCAATATCCTTATGCTGAACAAGCTGGAAAACCAGGAGATAATCACCGATAAGAAAGAGTTCTCTCTTGACGAGGAGCTTCGCAGATGCGTTCTGCAGTTACAAAGCCAGTGGGGCGCAAAGAATCAGGAGGTAATCCCCGAGCTTTGCGAGCTTAACTATTACGGCAACAGCGAAATGCTGAAACAAGTATGGCTGAACGTCATAGGCAACGCTATAAAATACACTCAGGACGGCGGAACTATCGAGATACGTCTTGACATAAACCCGAAGAACAGCAATGAAATCCGTGTGCGTGTCACCGATAACGGCATAGGAATGGACAAAGCCACCACAGAACGTATTTTCGAGAAATTCTATCAGGGCGACAGCTCACACGCAACAGGCGGCAACGGGCTCGGTCTTGCTATGGTAAAGCGTATCGTTGAGCTGTGCGGAGGAAGGATTCGTGTTAAAAGCGAGCTTAACAAGGGAACGCAGTTCACCGTCTATCTCCCCATTGAAAACAAAGAAACTGAGAAAGAAGATAAGAAAAAGAAAAGTTTAAATACCGTTAACACAGCAGGTTTAAAATAAGCCGATATATTGTTTGATACAGGATATAAAATAATCTTATACCCATTATTTAAACTAAGCGAAAAGGACAAAACGATGCTACAACTGAAAAACATAACAAAGGATTACAAAATCGGAAACGAAAAGGTCCACGCACTCAGAGGCGTCAGCATTGACTTCCGTGAAAGCGAGTTCGTGTCTGTACTCGGTCAGTCGGGATGCGGCAAGACCACGCTTTTAAACATTATAGGCGGCCTTGACAGATACACCGACGGCGACCTTATCATCGGCGGAAAATCCACAAAGGAATTCAAAAGCGCAGATTGGGATACATACCGTAATCACTCGATCGGTTTCGTATTCCAGAGCTATAATCTGATACCGCACCAGACGGTGCTTTCAAATGTCGAGCTTGCACTGACTCTGTCGGGCGTGTCAAAATCCGAAAGAAGACAAAGAGCAAAGGAAGCGCTTGTTAAGGTCGGACTTGGCGACCAGCTGAAAAAGAAGCCCAATCAGATGTCGGGCGGTCAGATGCAGAGAGTTGCCATCGCAAGAGCGCTTGTAAACGACCCCGATATACTGCTTGCCGATGAGCCGACAGGTGCGCTTGACAGCGAAACCAGCGTTCAGATAATGGAGCTTTTAAAGGAAATATCCAAAGATAAGCTGATAATTATGGTAACGCATAACCCTGAGCTTGCCGAAAAATATTCAAACAGAATAATAAGACTTCTTGACGGTAAGGTAGTCGATGACACAAACCCTTATGACCGTAACATTGTTGAGCCTATCGAGAATAAAAAGGGCAAGGGAAAGAAGGCAAAGAAGCCGTCAATGTCCTACCTTACCGCTCTGTCGCTCAGCCTTAATAATCTTATGACCAAAAAGGGCAGAACGTTTATGACCTCTTTTGCAGGAAGCATAGGTATTATCGGCATAGCGCTTATCCTGTCAATATCGAGCGGCGCACAGCTTTATATAAAATCGGTCGAGGAGGAAACGCTCGCAAGCTACCCCATATCCATTTCACGCAACTCTATGGATATGACCTCTATGATGACGTCAATGATGAAGGAAAACAAGAGCGACGGCACCGATGACGGCAAGATACATTCAAACAATATAATGGGCAGTATGGTAAATTCCATGCTCACCCAGCTTAAATCCAATGATTTAAAGAGCTTTAAATCCTATCTTGAAAATGACGGAAAAGCGATAAACGATTATGTCAGCGATATAAAGTACGGCTATTCCACTCCGCTCAATATTTTCAGAAACGATAAGGATAAAGGCATAATTCAGGTAAACCCCGCTACCCTGTTTGAAGATATGGGTATGACCAACGCAATGTACGACTCACAGCTTATGAGCAACGTTGTAAGCGCAAGCTATGACACCTGGACTGAGCTTCTTGACAACGATAAGCTGTTAAACGAGCAGTATAAGGTGCTTGCAGGAAGAATGCCGAGCGCTTACAATGAAGTTGTCGTAATGGTAAACAAGGATAACGAGATTTCCGACTACAGCCTTTACTGTATGGGACTTATGGACAGCGACGAGCTTGTCAATGCAGTAAAAAGCGCTATGAGCAACAACAACGAAAAGGTCGACTTCACAAGCAAATTACAGACCTACACCTACGATGAGCTTCTCGGACTTGAATTCAGACTTGTGACAAACCCCGAATTCTACGAAAAAGAAAACGGTATCTGGACAGACAAGAGCGATGACAAGATTTATATGACAAAGGTTGTCGAGGACGCCGAGCCTATAAAGGTTGTCGGCATTATAAAGCCCGAAGAGAACAGCATTATTTCGTCAAGCTCTTCATCAGCAATAGGCTACACTCACGAGCTTACAGAGTATCTTGTAAACAAGGTAAATGACAGCGAGGTTGTAAAGGAGCAGAGAAACTCTCCCGACACAGATATTTTCACCGGCAAGGAATTTGCAAAGGACGAGGACAAAAAGGCTGTCACAATGGAAGATATAAAGGCATATATTGCAACACTGCCCGAGGAAAAGCAGGCAGAAATTATGTCACAGCTTCAGCAGGCACAGCAGATGGGTATGACCGAACAGCAGATAGCCGACGCTTTCGCAAAGCAGATGAGCACCGAATCCGAAGCTACCTATGACGGTAATATGACGCTTCTCGGTGTCGCTTCTCTTGACGAGCCGAGTATGATAAGCATCTATCCGAAGAACTTTGACGCAAAGGAAAAAATAGAAGAAATCATCAGCACTTATAACGATAAAGTCAAAGCCGACGGCAACGAAAACCTCAAGATTGAGTATACGGATATTGTCGGACTGATGATGACCTCGGTATCAACGATAATCGACGCAATAAGCGTTATCCTTATCGCCTTTGTAGCAATCTCGCTTGTCGTATCATCTATAATGATAGGCATCATCACCTACATTTCCGTACTTGAGCGTACAAAGGAGATCGGCATACTTCGTGCTATGGGCGCAAGCAAGAGAGATATTTCCCGTGTGTTCAACGCAGAAACGCTTATTGTCGGCTTTGCCGCAGGCGCAATCGGTATCGGAGTAACTCTGCTTCTGCTTATCCCCGCAAACGCTATAGTGTACAACCTCACAGGCATCTCAGGTATGTGCGTACTGCCGTGGCAGGGCGCAGTAATACTGGTAATTATCAGTATGCTCCTTACTCTTATCGCAGGACTTATTCCCTCGCACTATGCGGCTAAGAAAGATCCCGTCCTCGCACTGAGAAGCGAATAAGACAGCTTAAACCGATATGTAAAAACAAAAATCCACTGCTTTCGGGCAGTGGATTTTTTCGTCAGTAAACCGCTTGTATCATCAATTCATTATCATACACAAAAATTGCTCCCGTCATAAAGACGAGAGCAATCATATTAACTTAATTATCAGTTACCTCTGTTGTTCAGAAGTGCCGAAAGCTCCGTGAAAGGATCGTCATCGCCGGACTCCCCTGCATTTGCAGGTGTTTCGGGGAAAATAAGAGATTCCGAGAAAGAGTTATCCGCTGATTTTTCCGAGCCTGTATCCTCTGTGGGAGTAGAAGCGAGAACTGTCTTTGCTACAGCCTCATCAGATGTAATCATAGAATGACCCTCGCTGTCCTTAAAGCAGGTAGCGATAACGGTAATAACCATCTCATCCTTAAGATCGCTGTCAAAGTCAACGCCGTGTATAACCTGAACATCCTTTGAAGCCGACTGTGTAAGTAACTGCATTACCTTTTCAGCGTCATCAAGAGGCGTATCCTCAGACATAGTAAGATTAACAAGCAACTTTCCTGCATTCTTGATGGATGTTTCAAGAAGCGGGCTGTTAACAACCTCAGCTACAGCCTCCTCAGCTCTCGTATCACCTGAGCCGTGACCTATAGCCATATGTGCGTCGCCTGCACCCTCAAGAGTAGATCTTACGTCCTCAAAGTCTATGTTGATAAAGCCGTCGTGTGTGATAAGATCCGAAATACCCTTTACAGCCTGATAAAGCACATTATCCACCATTGCATAAGCCGCCTTGATAGAAATGTTCTTTTCCTTAATGGAAAGCAGCTTCTGGTTAGGCACGATTATAAGTGCGTCAACGTACTTTCTCAACTCCGCAATGCCCTGGAGAGCAAGATTCATCTTGTACTCTCTTTCAAATTCAAAGGGCTTTGTAACTACGCCGACAGTAAGTATACCTTTCTTCTTTGCAATCTCTGCAATAACGGGAGCCGCACCTGTGCCTGTACCGCCACCCATACCTGCGGCAACAAATACAAGAGATGCACCGTTCAGTGCTTCCTCAATATCATCGCTGTTTTCCTTTGCAGATTCAGCCGCAACGGGAGGCTTTCCGCCCGCACCACGACCCTTGGTGGTCTTTCTGCCTATCTGCACACGCTCCATAGCACTGCCGTCCTTAGCCTTAAGTGCCGCTACATCCGTGTTTACTATGATAAAGTCAACGCCTTCGACGTTGTTTCTGACCATGTTCTCTACTGCGTTTCCGCCGCCGCCGCCAACGCCTACAACTTTTATCTTGACGTCACGCTCAAACTCTTCTTCATCGAATTCAAAGCTCATTTTTGCATTCCTCCGTTTTATTTACAGATAAAACTGTCTACTATAATATTTTAACAGATTCGTATTGTAATTGCAAGCGTTTTGCTAAAAAATATCATCATAATTTGAATAACGCTTTAAAATTACCACAATATCTTGGGTTTTAGCCCCTGTTTCGCCGAATTATAACGTTAATTTATTCATAATATTCATCAAGCGAGGTTTCGGTAACAGATTCAGATTCGGTTTCCGGTGTGGTATCCGGTTCGGGATCGGGCTGAGGTTCTGTTTCCGAATCAGTTTCGGGAAGTGTCTCCGGCTCAGTTTCTGATGGCGGTTCCGTTTCTGATTCAGCTTCTGACGGCGGTTCAGTTTCAGGCTCAGCTTCTGATGGCAGTTCCGTTTCAGGCGGTATTTCGGTTTCGGGTGGTGCCGTTGTTTCGGGAACGGATTCTGTCTGTGAATCATCGCCGCCGGAAGTATTATCATCCTTGCTCGTATCGTCCTTACTGCTTGTGTCTTCATAATCGGGTCTGAATGTGACCTTCATATTATATGCGTTTTCGCTGAGCTGCGAAAGAATAAGAGTTCCCTTTTCACCGTCAAACTCGCCCTTTTCGATAAGATTCTTCGCCACCGTCAGTTTAAGTGCGGCGTCTGTGACATCGCCAAGTTCAAGCGTCAGCTTGTTGTCATAAGTGAGTTTGATGCTGTATATACTTGTAATATCTATCGTTGTGATGTGTTCGCTTATTCCTACATCCTTGCAAAGCCCGATAAGCATAAATACATTTTCGTATTTCTGCTGAGCCTCATATTCGTCCTCATCGTCGATTCCGTCATACGTCTTGACCGCCCTTAACAGCTTGCTCAGCATATTTCTGCTGCCCTCATCTGTAACCGACAGAAAATCTCCCGATGAAGCATATTCAGGATCGAAGCCCGTCACCACAACGCATTTCTTATCGGGCGTCTTAAGGTCGGCGTTCATTATTCTGCCGTTCTCGCTTACGAGATAATAAACGTTGTTTTTCTTTACATTCGCTATTGCGGTTGCAGGATTCAGATTAATTTCAAGCGCACAGGTGAATATATTACGTCTGACCTCGACCTTGTCTACATAAGGGAGCTTGTCGATAAGCCGCTGTCTTACCGCACCCACATCCATAAGTATCAGATTATCTCCCGTGTTTACCCCTGCGGCATCTATTATCTGCTGTTCGGTATACACCGTGTCGCCTGTTATCCTGTACTTTGACAGATTGAACAGCACGGTTGTCGAAAGCACCGCCAGTATTACTGCCGCCAGAATACCGAATATCACATAATATACAATGTACGCCGAAAGGCGCTTCCTGCGTTTCTTTTCTTTCCTGTCCGACTTTGAACGGGGCTTGTTGCGCAGTACCATGTTTTGTATATCCACAGGCTTCACTACAGGAATATCGGTGCGTGTATTTTCGCTTAAAAAGCTCGGCATCGGGCTGTCCTGCCTATCAGGACTGGCTGTTTTGTTATCCGTCCGCTCCTGCCTGTTATAAGCCGCAGGCTGTTTTCTTGTATCCTTTTTCTTTTTTGCCTGCTTTACCGCTTTTTTGTCTGCTTTTTTCTTATCGCTCTTTTTTTCTGCTTTGCTGTTGCTGTTATTGTTTTCGGGTACGGGTGCGGGTATCGGCTGTCTTATGTCAGGCTTGCGGTTCTTTGCCGAAGGCGGCATTTCTGTCCACATACCGCTTTTATCTCTTTTTATTGTGTCAGCCATTTTCGCACCTCCTTCTTTTAAATTCTTCTGATGTCTGCTCCCACGCTGTAAAGCGATTTCTCTATTGCTTCATATCCTCTGTCGATATGCGATATACCGCCTATTGTCGATGTTCCTTCCGCACAAAGAGCCGCAATAACCAGTGCCGCCCCTCCTCTGAGATCGGGAGAAACCAGCTCCGCCGCAGAAAGACGTCGTACTCCCTGCACCACAGCAACTCTGCCCTCCGTCTTGATTTTAGCCCCCATACGAAGAAGCTCGCTCACATGACGATAGCGGTTATCGAATATATTTTCCACAAACACCGCAGTTCCGTCCGCCACAGTGCATACAGCCATAAGCGGCGCCTGTGCGTCTGTCGGAAAATACGGATACGGCATCGTCCTTATAGTATGCGGGGCCTTCAGCCTTTCCGGCGCTTTGATATAAATGCTGTCCTTGCCGAATGAATATACCCTGCATCCCATTTCCTTAAAAAACGGTACGACAGCCCCGATATGCCCAATATCCGCACCGCTCAAGATAAGCTCACCGCCTGTGACAGCCGCACAGCACATATAAGTCACCGCCGCTATCCTGTCGGGCATCACGCTATGCTCCGCTCCGCAGAGCTTTTCCTTGCCTCTGATAACTATCCTGTCAGTGCCTGCACCGCTTATTTGCGCTCCGCAGGCCGTCAGAAATCCCGCAAGGTCGGTTATCTCAGGCTCTTTCGCCGCACCGTCCACCACAGTAACACCGTTTGCGGTCACCGCCGCAAGCATAATATTCTCTGTAGCACCAACCGACGGGAACGAAAGCGATATTTCCGTGCCATTAAGCCCTTTAGGTGCCGAGCAGTCAAGAAAACCGTGCGTTTCCTCAATCACCGCACCCATACTGCGAAGTGCCGACAGGTGCAGGTCTATAGGTCTCGGTCCCAGTTCGCACCCTCCGGGATATGACATTCTGCAATGCCCCGTCCTGCCAAGCACCGAGCCGAGAAAAACTATCGAAGAACGCATTTCACGCATCAGCCTTACCGGTATCTCACAGTTGCCTATAGCGCAAGCGTCCGATATAACGGTACTGCCGCTGCGCCTGCATTTTACACCTATATGCGAAAGTATACGCAGTGCCGCATCAACATCGGTAAGTCTGGGACAGTTATGTATTACACTTTCCCCGTCTTTTATCAGCACCGTTGCCGCAAGTATCGGCAGTGCCGCATTTTTTGCACCGTGGAGCGAAAGTTCGCCCTCGATTTTGCGGCCGCCGTTTATTATCAGCTTCTGTTTATCCAAATTATCACCCTCTCATAGCTTTTCTTCATATTATGCTACTGAGGATAATAAGGTGAAATCTTTACTTTATTCCCATAAGCTCCGTTATCTCACGGAGTATTTTGCCTGCCGCATCACGCTTTGACAGCTTTGCGGCATTTTCGCTCATCAGCCTGAGAAGCTCGGGATCGTCCGCAAGCCTGTTCACAGTGTCGATAAGCACACTTCCTGTAAGCTCCTTGTCGTCAATTATCCTGCCTGCGTTTGCATTCTGCAGTGTAAGCGCATTGTAATACTGGTGATTTTCAGCCGCATACGGATACGGTATAAGCACCGATGCCCTGCCTATCGCCGTTATTTCCGTCAGCGTCATCGCTCCGGCTCTTGTTATAATAAGGTCGCTTGCGCACATACAGGTGTACATATTGTCAATATATTCCTTTATGATAAAGTGGGGATTTCCTGCGTCCACCCCGTTATCCGCAAGGCTTTGCATGAACGTATCCCTGCCGTGCTTTCCGTAGCCGTGTATGTGATTTATGTTGCCCTTTTTCTGCTCATAAGCAAGCAGCTGTACAACCGCCTCATTGAGCCGTGACGCTCCCTGGCTTCCTCCTGCGGAAAGTATAGTCAGACAATCGGGAAGACCGAGCCTTTTCCTTGCCGCAGACTTTTCCTCTATCGGAATATTGTTTCTCAGCGGATTTCCCGTTACCACGCATTTTTTGCATTCGCCAAGATGCTTTTTTGCATCTTCCGTACCGAGCATCACAAGGTCAGCCTTCGGCGCAAGCATCTTTACCGATACTCCGGGGAGCGAATTGCTCTCGTGCAGAGCCGTCTTGATTCCGCATTTTATCGCCGTTTTCAGCACCGTACCCGTGACATATCCGCCCGTTCCGATAACAAGGTCGGGCGAAAAATCTTCAAATATCTTTTTAATACGCTTTCCTGCGCTGAGATAATAATGCACAGCCTGCACATTCAGCTTTATATTGTGCGGTGTCAGCTTACGCTGGATACCTGCCATTTTTACCGATGCAAAATCATATCCCGCCTTTTTGACGAGCTTTGCTTCAAGCCCGTCGGGAGAGCCGATAAACAGTATATTTGTATCGGGAAATACTTCCTTCAGCTTATCCGCTATGGCAAGCGCCGGGTTTATATGTCCGCCCGTACCGCCTGCGGCAAATGCAACATTCATATTCTTTTCCTTTCACAAGCAGTAAATCAGGTGTTTGCGTCTTTGGATATACTGAGCAGTATCCCTACCTCAGCCAGCTGTGTCAGCAATGCGCTTCTGCCGTAGCTGAAGAACGGGAGCGAAATACCGGTATTCGGTATCGCATTGCAGGCAACCGCTATATTAAGGATAGCCTGCAGGCCTATCTGCAAAGTAATTCCGAATGCCACCAGTGAGCCGAACTTATCCTTTGCCCTTGCCGCAATAAAAAATCCTCTCACCTCAAAAAGCACAAACAGAAGAATTACCGTCATACCGCCGAAGAATCCAAGCTCCTCGCATATTATCGAGAAAACAAAGTCGTTCTGGCTTTCGGGCAGGTAGTAATATTTCTGCCTTGAGTTTCCGAGTCCCAGTCCGAACAGGTTGCCCGAACCTATAGTTATAAGCGACTGCGAAGTCTGATAAGTCGATTTTCCCATATCCGAGAAAGGATCAAGCCAGCCCTGCACTCTTTCCGTTATATAGTCCCACTGTACAACGTAGTACATTATAAGCACTCCGACTACGGCAAGCACGGCAAGCAGGATCAGACCCTTTGCGTTGCACTCACCGACTATCATCATTGCGTATATCAGCACGCAGAAGATTATCATAGCGGAAACGTGTCTTTGTTCATAACAAAGCACACATATAATTCCCATAAGGCAAAGATACAGCAGACAGCCGAGTATTCTTTCCTTTCTGCGTTCGTAATTTCTCTGAAGGAGATATGCTACAAGCAGGATAGATGCTATTTTCAAAAGCTCCGACGGCTGTATCTGCACGCCCGCTATAGTTATCCATCTCTTAGCATCCGCAACAGCGTCGCCCTTGAAGATAACCAGTATCATAAGTATAACGCTGAATCCGAAAAACACCATTGCAGGATTAAGACCGTTGCCGTTGTCAAAATCCTTATTTTTGCCGATCATTTTGAACGGCCTTGCCCACATACGATAATCTATGCGTGACAGAATTATCATCACGACAAATCCGACCACCGCCGCAACAAGCTGTTTTTGTGCATAGGCAAAGCTGTTGCCTTCTTCCTGTAAAGCGTAAGCGTAGCTTGCGGAGGACATCATGATAATACCCATAACAAGCAGTATTATCACTACAGTGAACAGCGGCATATCGAATCTTCCCCGCTTTGCGTTCGGAACATATTCCATTACCGGTGCGGCGGGAATATTTTTCCGCCACTTTTTGAATCTTCCGCTTTTGTGCTTCTTTTCTTTTCTGATTCTCTTTTCCGGAGCAGGTTCAGCCTTTTGCTCCGGTATTGTTTCCCTTACAGGCGGAGTAAGCTGTATTCTTTCTGCTCTGTGTCTTTTTGAGGGATCATTCTTTTTACTTCCGTTATTATTTGCGTTGCTGTTATGTGTATCGTCACGCAGCTTGTCAATGTGTCGCTTTCCGTCTGTGTCACGGATATTCTGCTCATACATTGCTTTTCGCTGCTCATAGCTAAGACCTTTTTTATCCGACACGGACAATCCCCCTTTCGATATTTTTTATCAGTTGCCGAAATACTGCAGTAACACTCCGACTACGCAGGCAAACAGTTCGATAGCCGAGAACACCATTACGATCTTGCCCTCTTTCCAGCCGCTCATCTCGAAGCTGTGATGTATGGGTGTCATCTTAAAAAGGCGCTTGCCCTTTGTCAGCTTATAGTAAGTCATCTGTATCATAACCGAAAGTGCTTCCCAGATATACACCGCACAGCAGATGACCATTACGAATTCCGTTCCCGTGCCTATTCCGACAGCGGTAACTATACCGCCTAAGAACATTGAGCCGGTGTCGCCCATCATTACCTTCGCAGGATGAAGATTCCACACCATAAAGCCAAGACAGCCGGCACCTGCCGCCGCCGCAACAAGTCCCATCTCCCCCATACCTACAAGCGAGCAGATAAGCACATACGCACCGCAGTAAACAAGCGTTACAGATGAGCAAAGCCCGTCAATGCCGTCTGTAAGATTGACCGCATTTACAAGATACAGTATGCCGAGTCCCATTACTATATAGTAGAAGATTCCGAAATCCACCTGTCCTAAAAACGGGAAATTGATAACAGTAGAGGTATCACCTGCGATAACGTGAGAGGTAAAGAATGCGGCGATGATAAGCACCTGCATTATTATCTTCTGCATGGGCTTCAGACCCTCGTTCTGCTTCTTCTTTACCTTTATAAGATCGTCTACAAATCCGACAAAGCCGAACATAAGAGCCATCACAACAGCCGATATAGCCTTTGCGAGCTTCTGCGAGCCTACATCGTCCATATTTATCGCACCGCTTGCCCACATTATCGCAACGCCTGCCGCAAACGAGATAACAACGCCTGCGATGAACATAACGCCGCCCATTGTAGGCGTGCCGTTTTTCGACTTATGCCAGGCAGGACCTATATCAAGTATCGTCTGACCGAATTTCAGCTTTCTCAGTGCAGGTATTGCCACAAATCCGAGCAGTGCGGTAATTCCGAAGCAAAGCACTGCGGTTATAACGGTAGCGGGAATATTCATAAATCAGTTTTCCTTCCTCATCATTATATCTTTAACTATTTCCTTCTCGGAAAACGGCAGATACTCGTCGCCGATTATCTGATAGGTTTCGTGACCCTTGCCGCAAAGGATTACAACATCGTCCTTACGGGCGGTATCAAGCGCATAGGCTATAGCCTCACGTCTGTCTGTGATACATCTGCACGGCTTTTTACCGCTTATGCCTGTCATTACCTCCCTGATTATTTCATCGGGATTCTCGTGAGCCGGATTATCGGAGGTGATAACGAGAATATCTGCGTTATCCTCAGCCGCCTTTGCCATCATCGGACGCTTTTCCTTGTCCCTGTCGCCTGCCGCACCGAACACGCAGATAAGTCTGCCCTTCGTCAAAGGTTTAAGCGTTGACAGCACCTTTATAAGTGCGTCGTCGGTATGAGCATAGTCTGTTATTACGGTAAAATCGCCTCTGTAGACAACGTTCATTCTGCCGTCAACACCGTCAAGATCCGAAAGTGCCTTTGCACATTCCGTCATATCAAATCCGAGAGCCGCCACCATCGCTATGGCACACAGCGAGTTCTGAACGTTATACAGCCCCGTCATATTCATATCAACACGGCAAGCGGTTTTCTCACGCTCGTTTACAAGCATATACGAGCATCCCGTTGCATTCATCCTGATAAATTCCGCATGATAATCGGCGTTGCCTTCAGCGCTGTAGGTTACTGCAATATCGGAAAACTCCTGTGCAAGCCTTTTGCCGTATTCGTCGTCAATATTTATTACAGCGGTTTTGCACATTGTGAAAACACGTCGTTTTGCCTGAAAATAATTCTCCATCGTACCGTGATAATCAAGATGATCACGGGTAAGATTCGTAAATCCTGCGACCGCTATCCTTTCATCGCCTATACGGTACTGGTCAAGAGCCTGCGAGCTTGCCTCCATAACGCAGTAATCTGCGCCGTTGCTCACCATTTCCCCAAGCCACGAGTACAGAACAGTCGCTCTCGGTACGGTAGGAGTGCCGTGCTGTGACGGCTTAAGCTCGCCCGAGCAGGTATCGTTTCCCGCCGTGCCTACGCATCCGCACTTCTTGCCGAGCGTGGTAAGAATATGCTTTACAAAATGCGCCGTAGTGGTCTTGCCGTTCGTTCCCGTGACCGCAAGCAGTCCGAGCTTCTCCGAAGGCTTACCGTAAAAGCTGTTCAGAAGCCTTGCAAGGCACAGCCTCGTGTTATCCGTAACAAGCTGTTTTCCGCACTTTATATCGTGGTCGGTGACTATCATAACAGCACCCTTTGAAAGCATTTCAGCCGCAGCGCTGTGACCGTCAAACCTTGCACCCTTTACACAGACAAATATACTGCCCTGCTTTACCTCTGCGGTGTTGTCGGTAACACCCGTTACAACCGCATTTTCAACCCCTGCCTTTTCGGCTTCGGGACAAATTTCATACAGCCTGATAATACCCACTCCTGTCAGAAAGATCGAATAGCCGAAAGCATCAGCCCGTTTCGTTGTTTACAAGGAAATTGACCTCTATAACAGATCCTCTGTATACCACCAGTCCGGAATTAACGCTCTGGCTTACCGCCTTTGCTTCGCTTCCCGTTGCCGCACCGGTAATACTTATGTTGAGTCCTGCCTCGCTCAGCGCCTTGTTTGCTTCTTCGACCGTCATTCCTATTACATTCGGCACCGTAGACATTCTGTAATCCGATAACGGAATATCTCCCATATACAGCATTACCGTGCTTCCGCTCGGCATAACCGTACCTGCCGACGGCACCTGACCTGTTACCTCTGTACCGTCCGTACTGCCTATGTACTCTGCTTTAAGTCCTGCGGCTGTAAGCTGTGCCTCCGCTCTTATACTGTTATATCCTCCGACCCACGGAACAGTAACATCCTGCTGTGCAAGCTCGTCAGCCGTATACTGAGGATATATTCCCATATATTCAAGGCCTTCCTTGAACACAGCCGATACTACGGGCGCCGCAATAGCACTTCCGTAGATATATCCCGATGTAGGCTCGTCGCATACGACAAGCATAACATATTCGGGGTCGTCTATCGGCACTATGGCACAGAATGTCGCAACATATCTCAGTTCCGGTGTCTTTCCGCTGTTATAGTCGTCTATCTTCTCTGAAGTACCGCTCTTGCCGCCTATGCGATAGCCGCTCATATATGCGTTACCGCCTCCGTTTGCGGTTACAACGTCCTCAAGTATCTTACGCATCGTTGCGCTTGTTTCTTCGCTTATTACCTGACGTCTTACCACCGTCTGTGCAGACTTCACGACATTTCCGTCGCTGTCTATTATCTTATCCACAACATAGGGTGTGACGAGCTTACCGCCGTTTACGACAGCCGCCGCCGCTGTAACCATCTGTATGGGCGTAACCTTGGTCGTCTGACCGAATGCCGAGCTGGAAAGCTCAACTATTCCCATATCCGATTCCTTGACATACAGCGAATCTGCCTCGCCCGGCAGATCTATTCCCGTCTTTTCAGTAAAGCCGAATGCCTCGAAATATTTGCTGAACTTCTCCACTCCGAGAAGCTGACCTATCTTTATAAATGCAGGGTTACATGAGCGGATCATCGCTTCTGTAAGATTTGATACGCCGTGACCGCCAACGTTCCAGCATCTGATCTTCGTTCCCGCAACATCAGCAATGCCCGAGCATTCGAATGTGCTGTCAAGCGATACGACTTCCTCCTCAAGCGCCGAAGCGCAGGTGAACATCTTGAATACCGAACCCGGGATATACAGTTCGCTTACCGCCTTGTTCTGCCACTGCTTTCCCCATATCTCCTGCTTTTTAGCAAGTATTTCTTCCTCGGTCTTCTTGTCCGCCGACATCTTGGCAAGCGTCAGCTTGTCGCTTTCAAAGTAAACATTTGACGGATCATTCGGATCGAATCCGGGCGATGTTGCCATTGCCACAATAGCGCCCGTTTTCGCATTCATAATAATTCCCGTACTGCGGTTCGCCAGCTTATGCTGTGAAACCGTGATTTCAAGATTCTTTTCAAGATAATACTGAAGCGTTTCGTCAATAGTCAGCACAAGGCTGTTGCCGTCCTTTGCCGAATAGCGTGCGGAATAGTCATAAGGCATTGCGTTTCCGTGTGCGTCGGTCGTTGTGATAACTCTGCCGTCCGTGCCCTTAAGATACGAATTGTAGTATGCCTCGATGCCGTAGCCCTCTTCATTCTCGTTTACAAATCCCAAAACGCTTGCCGCAAGAGTTCCGTTAGGATAGCTCCTCTCGCTGTTTTCAACAGTGTAAACGGAATAACGGTTAAGGTTGTTTTTCAGCACAAAGTTGTTGATTTTTTCAACGGTACTGCGGTCCACCTTCTTCTTGACCACATAATAGCGTGAAGAAGTGTCCTTGCACGCTTCCGTCAGCGTTTCATATTTAACGCCGAGTATGTCGCTTATACCCTTGCATATAAACTCACGGTTCTCAGGCTCGTTTTTTTCAATGTCGCCCGGTGATATGATAACATCCCACACAGTAGTGCTTTGAGCCAGCACCTTGTTGTTGCGGTCATATATCGTTCCACGTTTCGCCTTTATGTCAAAACTGCTCTGTTGCTGATCGGTAGCCATCGCAGACAGCTCCTTGCTGTCAATGACCGAAACCTTGAACAGCACACCGCTGACAATGCCGGTGACAACTATGCACAATATCATCAGAATTGCCAGTATGCGTTTTTTCATGCCTTGCGTGAGCTTTAAGTCCATAGATTTCTCCTTGCCGGTAAAATGAGATAACGGCAAAAGCCGCCGGTGATTCAAGCAATTAAAATTACTTTCGATAAAAAAGCATTATCCTTTCCTCGTAAACACAACCGTATCAACGTGGAAAGGAGCCCTGCTTGTTCATTTATATGCCCTAAAATCCGAGATATTCTAAAATCCCGTTGAACCAGTCCTGAACAGCGACAAAGATATTACCATTATCATTCTTCGCTGTTTCGGTCATATTTCCGGTATTCATCTCAACGTATCTTTCCTGCGATGCGCTGACCTTCTGCATACCGAGTTCGCTTACTGCGTATTGTTCTACATTCTCAAGCGAAACCGATCCGCTGAGCTGATTGCTCAGTGCGGTATTTATGCTCTGTGCGTCCGATAACGCCTGCGTTTCGTTGCTTATCTTCAGATTGACCTCGCTGAGTGCGGCCTTGCTGTATAAGAACATTACAAACACTGCGAGGAAAACTGCGCCTATTACTGCCACTGCCACAGGTCTGCCCGATTTTGCAACGGAAGACGTAGCGACCTTAAGCTCCGGTTTCTTTTCGGGAATCTGCTGTTCTTTTCTTTTTGACGTGTCGAACAAGGACATATCATAAGCCGTACTTGTTCTGTTGTGCGGTGTTGTCATTATTATTCCCCCTTATTAAAGTTTCTCTATTACTCTGAGTTTTGCACTCCTTGAACGGTTGTTCACCTCAAGTTCTTCTTCACTTGCGGTTATCGGCTTTCTGTAAACCGTTCTGCCTCTCGGCTTCTTTCCGCATACGCAAACGGGAAAATCCGGCGGACAGATACAGCCTGTGCAATATTCTCTGAATGTATTTTTTACTATCCTGTCCTCTATCGAATGGAAGGTGATAATTGCGAGCCTTCCTCCCGCCGAAAGCCTTTCAAAAGCCTCCGACATTCCTTTTTTCAGCTCGTCAAGCTCACCGTTTACTTCTATTCTTATCGCCTGAAAGGTCTTTTTGCAAGGGTTCTTCTCCTTGCGGACCTTCAGCGGTACGTTCCTTTTTACTATCTCCGCAAGCTCCAGCGTTGTCTTTATCGGTGCGGTTTCTCTCGCTTTAAGTATACCGCCGACTATTCCGTGTGCGAATTTCTCCTCGCCGTATTCAAAAAGTATCTTTTCCAGCTGTTCCTTGCTGTATTCGTTAACAACATCATAGGCGCTCAGCCCGCTCTTGCTCATTCTCATATCAAGAGGTGCGTCCTCGTGATAGGAAAATCCTCTCTCAGCCGTATCAAGCTGATATGATGAAACTCCGAGATCCATCAGCACCCCGTCAACCTTGCCGACTCCGATTTCGTCAAGACTTTCGTCAAACGTCGAAAATTTTCTGTTGATAAGCGTGTGCGGATAATCCTTCAGCTTTTCCTCCGCCGCCTTTACAGCGTCGGGATCACGGTCAAAGCCGATAAGCCTGCCCGTCGTAAGACGCTTTGCTATCTCGGACGAATGTCCCGCAAAGCCTGTCGTACAGTCAACATAAATACCTTCGGGCTTTATATCAAGCGATTCTATCGTTTCACTCAGCAAAACGGGTATATGAATAGGTTTTTCGCTCATATTTCCTCCCGTTTATATTCCAAGCTCAAGTGCAAGCTCTGTCAGATCTTCGTTGTTTGTGTTCTCGTTGAACTTTACCCACGAAGCTTTATCCCATATTTCCGCAGTACCTTCAAGTCCGACTACCACAACATCAGCGGTCAGCGTTGCGTACTCTCTGAGCGGCTGAGGAACAGAAACTCTTCCCTGCTTGTCCGCCGAAATCTCATAAGCACTGCCGAATAAGAATCGTTTTATACTTTGAGTTTTCACCTGCGGAAGTTCATTTATTCTGGCAACCAGCTTCTGCCAGTCCTCTTTTGAATACACCTTTATGCAGGCTGTACCTATTGTTTTCGCAAGGACAAGATCGTTTCCCATTTCTTCACGGAGTTTAAGCGGTATGTTCATTCTGCCCTTTGCATCAAGTGTAGATTTGAATTCGCCTATCACGAGCCTGTCCCTCCTTTCACAAAAAGATACGCCGAAGAGGTGCGACCCCGCACATTTTTTCAGAAAAGTTGAATTTCAATGAAAAATAAGTGTCCAAAGCCCCACCAAAGTGTCAAAAAGTGTACATTTATATTATACAGCCCACAGCAAGAAATTTCAAGTGGAAATTTTATCATTTGCTCCAAAAAAGTATCTAAATGCAGTTTTTGAATTTAGTATATTTTGCACAAAAAACAGCCCTTGAAACAAGGGCTGAAGATGATATTTATTGTTACTTTTCAACATATTGTACTTCTTGAAGCAACAGCAACAAGATATAGAGAAAGCGGTGCTTGTGACACAAAATCACAACTTCCTGCAAAAAGATTTATTTTTTTCTGCGGACATATGTCACATACTTAAACGGGTATTTCTCACCGGTGACGATCTCCTCCTCGTTTTTCTTCTCCCATTCCGGATTATTATCAAGATCAGGGAAGAACGTATCCGCCTCAAAGCTGTGAAGGATTTTTGTTATATGCGCCTTTTCGCAATAAGGCAGAAGCTGTTCATATACGCTTCCTCCGCCAAGCACGAATATCGGCTTATCCGCCGTTTTCGAATACTCTAAAAACTCACCTACACCGGTAAAGCACTTAATTCCGGGATAATTTTCCGGATGGTGCGTAATTATAAGGTTCTCCCTGTCCGGAAGGGGTCGCTTCGGAAAGCTCATATAGGTCTTGCTTCCCATAACTATTATGTTTCCGACCGTCATAGCCTTCAGCCTTTTCAGATCCGGCGAAAGATGTGCAAGCAGGTCACCGTCCTTGCCTATCCCGTAGTTTTCATCTACCGCTACAATAATTTCCATCTTAAAAATCCTTTCCGTTTATCTTATTTCAGCGTGTTGACCGAAATATAGCTGTATATGCTGTAAAGCGTATCTTCACCGCTTTTCTTATAGCCCTTTATTCTGAACTTGTACGCCGATCCGCTCTGAAGTGCGGTTGCTGTGCATTTTGCCGTACCGTTGCCGACAGTCACAGTGAGCTTCGTCCACCGTCCGTCCTTATAGACCTCCGCTGTATATGCGTCATAAGAACCTTTGTACCAGCTTATCGTTACAGTGTTCTTCGTAGCCTCTGCCTTATAGAATTTTACGGTTTCGTTTATCAAAGTATAGGCGGAAATATAAGCATAATCGCTGTACAGAATTTTACCGTCCGCATTTTTATATGCTCTTACCCTGAACTTATACTTTGCTCCGCTCTGTAGCGAGGATGCAGTGCATGACGCTGAATTTCCGCCGGATGATACAGTGAGCTTCGTCCACTGTCCTCCCTTATATATTTCGGCAGTATAGCCGTCCGCATAAGAAGATTTGCTCCAGCTGAGGCTGACAGAAGAAGCCGAGCTGTTACCCGCCTTAAGTCCCGAAACGGCCGAAGGCAATGTATATGCGGATATGTAAGCGTAGTCGCTGTACATCGTGCCGCTTCCCGACCTTCTGTATGCCCTCACTCTGAACTTATACTTCGATCCGCCCTGTAAAGCGTGTGCCGATGCTCTTGCCTTATTTCCGCTGCTCGACAACGAGAGCGATACCCATTGACCGCCCTTGTATATCTCGGCTGTGTAGCCGTCTGCAGACGGGTCGGTATCCCACGAAACCGTCAGCGAATCGTCCGAAGAACCGTCACAGGCAAGACCGCCCACATTGTAGGGAGGTATCGCTCCTGTTATTTTCAACGTAAGCGACGTACTTATACCGTTTATTTTCGCAGGCAGTGTGACAGTACCCGCCGCCCACGGCCGAGCGTTTTGCGTATCGCTTATTTCAAGCCTACAGTGCAGCTTGGCGCAAAGCTCGCCTATCGGATAATCCGCCGTACTTCCGTTTGTATAAACAACCTTCGCCCTGATTTTCGTTTCATTGTAAATAAATCTGAAATATGTACTGCCGTCGCTTTTCTTCGCATAATATCCGTCATTTCCCGCTGTAAGCGAATCCGCACCTCCGGTCATATACAGCGATACGCTCTTTACCGGATTTTCGATAACGTTGAACGAAAACTTTGCCGTAACTCCGCCTACAGTGCAATAACCCGTGTTAGCACCCACAGAGAGTGCCTTATTCCCTTGCGAAAACTTAGGCTCATACCCCGTTATCTGCTTTAAATCGGCGGCGGTGCATCTGACCGTCGTACCGTCCGTGTAGATTATTTTTACGTTGTAGTCATATCCTGCGAGGTCATATTCAAAGCGTTGTGATATGTTGCCGCTCTCGTCAGCGACCACCCTGTAATCGCCCTTAACGTTACAGATTGCATTGATAGTATACATCGGAGTGACCGACAGCGACTTTATCCTTGTTGCCGCTACCGTGAAAACCGCTTTTGCGCTTTTCGTGCCGAGCGTATATGTTACGATGTGCCGACCGTTCCCCCACACACTTTCACTCTGCCCGTCCGAAATGACAAGCGGAGCTCCGAGCGTAGCGGTCAGCGCGGTAATTTCGCTTCCTGTATAGCTTCTGCTGTAACCGCCGTAGTCTACCGTCAGCTTTATTTTATCATAATCGTAAACGTCATAATAGCTTATCTGCCTGTATTTACCCGTGCTGTCGTCATAGCGGTAGACAGTGCGCCTGTCCGAAATATCAAGCACGGATTGCAACGGTGTCACACTTATTGACGCTACCGCATCCGCCGCATAAGCCCTGCCGTCATCGTCCTGCATAGCAAACAGCGATACCGCCGTAATAAAAATCACGGCGGTGGCAAAATATGACATTACTTTTATCAGATTTTTCACGCTATACATATTTTACTTTTCTTTCGGGAAATCACTTGCTCTTTACCAGTCCTAAAATATCGCCTAACTTAAGTCTGTTGCCTGTGTGCAGTATTATCTGCTCATACACACGGGCAACCAGCAGTGCCATAAGCACCACGAACACGCACAGGACCAGTACGGCAAGAAGCGCCTGAGGAATATCTATCGCCCCTGTCAGCAGTGCCGAGGGAATCGAGAACGGCGAGGAAATCGGCAGATAGTATGATACAAGCGCCATCGTGTTTGCCTCTCCGCCCATCGTGGACGGGAAATAAGCAAGATAGAAGCCGAGTACACCTATTATCGACATAGGCTGCATTGCGGCATTAAGGTCCTCCATTCTGCTGACCGTAGCGCCTATAAGCCCTGCGATAAGCGCAAAGAATATAAATCCCACTATGAACACGACTATAATAAGCAAAATTACAACAGGCGAGAATCCGCCGAGTGCATTTCCGACTTCATTCATAAGCTGACTTGTAACAGCTCCCGTTTCTTCAGACGAGCCTATGATTGACGATGACAAAGGCGTCGAAACAACGATTCCGAGTACGCCCGATGCAATGATCATCATAAACTGTATCAGCGCAAGCGAGCCCATAGCAAGTATCTTGCCGATAATTATCGCAAGCGGTCTTACAGATGTCAGCAGAAGCTCCATTACCTTCGATGTCTTTTCCTGCGCTATCGACTGTGCGACCATCTGACCGTAAATAAAAATAAGCATAAACAGTACGATAGAGGACAGCATAGGCAGTACCATTTTCACCACAAAGCCGAAGTCATTTTCGGTAGGCTCTCCCGCAACCGACTGGTATACAGAAACCGTCTTGTTGGCAGCCGCAATCTGCTCATCGGTAAGCCCTGCCCTTGACAATCTTACGCTGTCAAAAACGCTTTTAAAGGTTTCACCGAAGCTGTTCGCCGTACCCGATGACACCGATTCGTCATCCGGACGTGATGCGTAAATATCATACCCGGTTTTGTTTTCCCTGATAACTATAAGCAGGGACTTGTTTTCACCCTTAACCCTTTCGGTAAGCGACTGAATATCTGCGTCCTTGCCGCAATCATTGATTTTTACGCCGAGTCCGGATAAAAAGCCCTCATAATCCTTGCCCGTTGTTATTCCCGTAGTATCGGCAAAATATACCGTGCCGACAAGCGCTTCCCCGTCACCCGTTATATCCCCGTCATCCGACGTTGACCGGCTTCCGATAAGCGCAGGGAGAACTCCCGCAAGAAGTGCAATTGCAAAAACAAGCGCAATGATGATTACCGAGCTTACCTTGAACGCCTTTGACTTTGCCGTCTGTCTGAAAGTAAAAGCAAATACGCTTTTCCAACCGTATGTACCTGTTTTCACGCCTCGTCACTCCTTCCTGCCTCTTTGTCGGCTCTTTCTATGTTCTCAACAAATATTTCATGCAGGCTCGGCTCACGAAGCTCATAACGTACAAGCGGCATTCCGCTGTCAACAATCATTTTAAGAAGCGATTTTGCCTGCTCCTCCGACTGTATTTTAAACGTGAGCTTATCGGGAGTTATCGTTTCGGGTACAAGGCCGCACTGTGCGGCAAGCGGCAGTACATCGCCGTCACACTTTACCGACAGGTTCACTCTGCCGTAGCTTTTCTTTATCTTGTTAAGGTCGCCCTGCAATACAGCCGTACCGTGATGAAGTATCGTAATATCCTTGCAGAATTCTTCTATTACGGGCATCTGGTGACAGGACATGATTATATACTTTTTCTTATCTATCTGCTCGTTTATAACGCTCTTGAAAAGATCGGCGTTAACAGGATCAAGTCCGCTCAGCGGCTCATCAAGTATGATAAGCTCAGGGTCTGCGACAAGCGCCGCTACAAGCTGTACCTTCTGCTGATTACCCTTTGAAAGCTGCTCCGCTCTCTTGTCCTCATAGCCGCTTAGCTCAAGCCGCTTGAACCAGTACGCAAGCGACTTCTCAATATCCGCACTGCGCATACCTCTCAGCTTTGCAAAATAGGTCAGCTGTTCGCTTATCTTGTATTTCGGATAAAGCCCGCGTTCTTCCGCCAGGTATCCGACTTTTTCGGTAACAGGCGATAATGCCTTACCGTTCCACAGTACCTCGCCGCTGTTGCGGCTGAGCATACCGAGTATTATTCTTATAGCGGTGGTCTTGCCTGCGCCGTTTGTTCCGAGCAAGGCATAAACACCCGGCTCACTCAGTGTAAAGCTGAGCGGATGAAGCGCCGTGAAATTACCGTATTGCTTGGATATTCCGTTTACTTCGAGCGACATATCAGTATTCGTTTCCTTCCTGTATTCTGCGATAAACGCCGTCCTTGCCGTCTGTCGCATTTATTCAAGTATAACACAAAAGCCGTGAATAAGCAACATCCGGTAAATTTTACACGGAAATTGCTAACTGTTTATGTGTTATATTAACAGTATAACCACTTCAACCCGATTTGTCAATACTGTTTCGCAAATTTTTTGAAAAACTTAATTTTTCTTTTTTCCTGCCGATATAAATTATAAGGAATATTGTATGTCGGTTACAGCTTACAATACGGTTTCACAATTAGATTAATAATCAGGAAAGGACTAACTGATATGGAAATAGCAAAGGTAGCAGAACAAGCGGCTGTCACAGCTCAGACAGCACCAAAGACAAGCGTACAGACATCAACAGAGAAGGCAAAAAGCACCCTCACTGCCGATAACGCCGACAAATATGTAAAGAGCGAGGACACCTTCACTCCCGCATATACAAAGAAATCGGCACAGAAAAAAGAGGTCGACAACGCAGACAGGTCACAGTTCAGAACTGTCGCACAGTCAAAGGCAGACCACCTTGCAAGCGTAGTCGAAACTATAATCTCTCACCAGGCATCAAGCAAAACAAATAAAAACGCAAAGCAGATAGAGCTTTCCGATGCGCTTAAGAGCCAGATAGAAGAAGCAACAGGAAAGAAGTTCGAAAGCGAAGATGTGACCGACAAGGAAAACAGCGCTGATTACTGGGGAGCAGAAGCTACCGCCAAGCGTATGTTCGAATTTGCAAAGAATCTCGCAGGCAACGACAGCAAGTACGCCGATTCTCTCAAGGACGCTTTTATAAAGGGCTTCGGTCTTGCAGAAAAGGCTTACGGCGGCAAGGGCAAATTACCCTCTGTATGCTACGAAACATACGACAAGGTAATTGATATGTTCGACAGCTGGGGCAAGGAAAAGACAGAAGATAAGGCAGACGGTAAGGATACCGCAAAAGTAGAGGCGGGCAACAAGTCCGAATCATCCGCACAGTAAGACATAAGGGCAGTTTCGGAGTGTCTTTGCACAGCCCACCGTCTTATATCACAACGAATAATGCTTTTACATAGTCTGAAACGGCTGTGTAAAAGCATTTTCTTTTGTAATCAGTATAGATTTCCGACATTTCTCTATGACTTTTATTTACATTTTCCGTAATATTATTACAAATTTATCTTGACATATTCTCAGATTTCTGATAAAATTTCCATAGTATTATAAGATAACTGTCGATAGAAGGTTATCTTAAGCGTATTTTATAAAACAAGAAGGGTTAGGCGGTCTGTTGGCAGACCGTTTTTCAGTTATGAAAAGATTTGATTTCAAGGCACCGGTAAAAATATTCATAAAATGTGCCGCAGCCGCCGTTTTAAGCTCGGCTTTCATATTAAGCGGCTGCTCCGATAAAAGCGCTGTATCGTCTGACGCTCTGCCTGAGATAATTATAGGCAGTGACGAATACGAGCCGTACAACTTCAGCGACAAAAACGGCAATCCTGCAGGCATAGACGTGGAGATTGCAAGCGAGGCATTTCTCAGAATGGGCTACAAGGCACAGTTTAAAAACATCGTCTGGGACGAAAAGGATGAAATGCTCGCTGACGGCAAGGTCGATTGCCTGTGGGGGTGCTTTTCGATGAACGGCAGAGAAGACAAGTACCGATGGGCAGGGCCTTATATGAACAGCAGACAGGCTGTAGCCGTCAGAGCCGACAGCAATATCTACGCTCTGTCCGACCTCAGCGGAAAAAGAGTTGCCGTGCAGTCAAGCTCCAAGCCCGAAGAAATACTCTCACAAAATAGCGCCGATATTCCGCAGGTAAGCGGACTTTACTGCTTTGTCAGAACCGAATACATTTTTGCCGCCCTGCGTAAGAATTATGTCGATGCTGTCGCAGGCCACGAGTATATGCTCCGTGTTTTCATAAACGAGTCGGACGATAAATACAGATTGCTTGACGAAAGCCTTCTGCTGTCAAAGCTGGGCGTCGCCTTTGCAAAGGACAACAACTCCGCACTGCCCGAAAAGCTGAGAGCAACGCTCTATGATATGAAAAATGACGGCACACTGGCGAAGATTGCCGTAAAATACGGACTTGACCCAAATACCGCACTCGGAGGTATAACCCTTGAATAAATTACAGCACAAAAAGCATTATCGCAAGCCGGTCTTTATTATAACCGTCATCGGAGCAATTCTGGCGGCAGGGATTTTCTCCGTTTTTTCATATATTAATACAACGAATGCAAAAAGCGTGACCGACCGCACAATAGAATATATCAGAAACCAGTGTATCCGCTATGAAGAAATAACTGCGTCCGACCTTGCAAAGAGCCTTTTCAGGATAATCGACAAAACGCAGGAAATAAGCCGTGACATTGCGAATTTCAACGATTGCTCCATCGAAAGGCTCAAAGAATTCGTGGCAGATCTCAGCATCACCGGAGTTATAGTGCTTGACGAAAACGGCACACCCGAAAACGAGTATTACACCGATGATACAGGCTATAACGTGTGGAAGGATTACATAAAGCAGAAAAAGCTGACAAGCGTTGCGATTGATACCTCAAAGACCTACTCGGACAGACTTTTCTCATTGCCGCATGACGCAGACGGCGAAAGCGATTACTGCTACGACTTTGCGGCGGTCACCAGAAAAGATAAAAAGGGAATCGTATTCGCCTATCTGAAGCAATCAAAAGAAACTATCGATAACGGTCAGCTGACTCTCGATTCTCTGTTTTCCGGCTTCAACCTTGCAATGAACGGCCATATCATACTGACAGACGGCAGTAAGGTTATAGCCACAAACAACAATTTATACAAGGGTAAAACAGTTTCCGAATGCCCCGTGATAAACAGCTTTGCAGAAAAAAGCACCAATGGCGCAGATTTCGTAAGGATAACCGACCCTTACGGTGCTTATTACGGCGGTATGGATAAATGCAGAAGCTACTACGTCTACGTTTACTATCCCGCAAAGGAGGTCTATATCGGCAGCTGGACAGCCACCTCTATTTTCACATCGATTTATATAATATTCTTCCTTGCCGCAAGTCTTATTTACAGGGTAATAAGCATAAGGCACCTGCATGAAAGTCATATTACAGAGGAAAAATACAACGAAAAGCTGCTGAAGTCTGCCGAAGAAGCAAGACGTGCGAATGCCGCCAAGAGCGACTTTTTACGCAGAATGAGCCACGATATACGAACGCCGATAAACGTTATAATGGGAATGACGGAGATTGCCGACAAGAACGCCGACGATGCCGAAAGGCAGGCAGAGTGCAGAGAAAATATCCGTACTGCGTCAGGCTATCTGCTTGAGCTTGTAAACGATGTACTTGATATGGGCAAGCTCGAATCGGGCGAAACCTACCTTGAGCATATTCCCTTCGACCTTTACGAGATGTTTGACGAGATTGCAGTCCTTAACGGGCATAACCTTCAGCGAAAGAACATCACGCTTACCTTCGAGTATTGCGAAAACCTTCACAACAGGCTGATAGGAAGCCCTCTGCACGTCAAGCGTATTCTTATGAATATCATAGGCAATGCCATAAAATACGGCAAAAACGGAGGCTATGTAAAGGTTTCAGTCAGCGAATCCGGGTTTGACGAAAAAATTCCCGATATGGTTGTTATAAATATAACGTGTAAAGACAACGGCATCGGTATGGGCGAAAACTTTATGAAGGTAATGTTCGAGCCGTTTATGCAGGAAAACGATCAAGCCAGGACATTCTATCAGGGTACGGGACTCGGTCTTGCTATTGCCAAAAGGCTTACCGAAAATATGAACGGTAAGATCGATTGCGTAAGCCGCAAGAACATCGGCACCTGCTTCACAGTAAGCCTGCCGTTTGAAACGGATAATTCGTGCGAATGCACCGACAGGAGCAAAGTCACCGTCGGAGAAATCTCGCTCGAAGGACTTACAATACTGCTCGCAGAGGATAACAGGCTGAATATGGAAATAACCGAATTTCTCCTCACAAACGAGGGTGCCACCGTAATAAAAGCGTGGAACGGCAAAGAAGCAATCGAGATTTTCGAGCTATCCGAAGAATACAGCATAGATGCAGTGCTGATGGATATAATGATGCCGGGAACAGACGGCATCACCGCAGCAAAGGCGATACGTTCAATGGAACGTGCAGATGTTGCCACCGTTCCTATAATCGCACTTACGGCAAACGCTTTCACCGATGACAAGGAAAAGTCACGCAGCGCAGGAATGAACGAGCATCTGTCGAAGCCCGTAGACTCGTCAAAGCTGAAAAGCGTAATTTCCGGATACACCGGCAAAAAGGATCTCACACTGAGAGAATGCTACCTTCTTGCAGGCGAAAGCTATGACGATCTGCTTTCCCGTCTTGGTTGCGATGAAAAGATAATATATAATGCGGTAAAGGAATTTATGCTCGACCTGCATTACATAAGGCTTCTGCGTGCAATTGAAAACCGTGATACCGAAACCGCCTTCAAGGCCGCCCACACAATGAAAGGCATCTCGGCAAACCTCGGGTTCGCTAAAATGTACTCTGCGTTCTCCCTTGTCACAGAAGAACTGCGTTCAGGCAATATAGAAAAGGCCGCAGAGCTTATGACCCGTGCGACCGATGAATATCAGAAGATAATTGCCGCTTTCAAAAGATGTATGTTCGATAAATAGTTTAAATCACATCCCGTGTAAAACCCACAGTCTTCCCCAAAATAAAGCGGTACACCGAAAATGTACCGCTTCAGACTGTCGATAAACCGATTATTATTAAGCCCCACACAGTGAAATATATCGCCAACACCACATAAAACCGTTTCCATACCGACAAGGTATTAATAATTTCGTGAGTGCATCAGTGCAACTGCTCTAACATTGACTCTTCAAAAAAACGC
>ULNP01034325.1_pt1 | contig 37523 bp, 33 predicted proteins | sample 1951941 | NCBI WGS metagenome assembly ULNP01 (sample SAMEA4835579, study PRJEB28245) | human gut metagenome | biome: gut microbiome; material: fecal sample | place: Denmark | collected 2008
GTTGAAACATTTTCAAAACGCTGATGATAAAGTTCTGCTTCTTTTTCTTTGAGTTCTTCACAAGCATCGATGCAATCTAAATATTTCTCATCTTTATCTTTAATTAGTTCGCTACGCTAACCGAACATTTTTGTTCCTCATACTTTCATATGAGAAGAGACTATATCTTTTACCTATAAATTCAATTTAATTGTAATAATATCCTCAATTTTATCCTCATCCCAATACGGAATACGAATAAGATTTATATTATTGCTTTCACAATATTTATTCTTAATAGCATCATGTCTTTTGGTGGTTTCGTAATCCATGCCATAAGTTTCTTCAAAATGTTGCTTGCCATCGAACTCTATAATCAAATTATTTTTTGTCAAATAAAAATCAAATGGAAGAGGTTTAATATCACGACAATCATCAAAACGTTTTTCTTGAATAAAGCTAATTTTATTTTTTTCTAAGAATTTTCTGATTTTTTCTTCACCAGTGCTTTCTTTGCGAGAACATGAATAACACGTTGTAACATTATGCTTTGTATAATTAGAAAAACTGGTTGTGAATATATTTCCACATGAACACATAATATTTAAATTTCTTTCAAAAGTATCTTTGTAATCATTCGGATTTAACAACTTATTGCCATTAACGCTTTCAATACATTTGATTACATATTCAATATCATGTTTAAAATTTTTACCACGTTCTTCATAAGAACATGGCTTACACCCATGACCACGAATAAAATTATCAAGCATCATCGTTTGCGTACCGTGCTTTGGACAATCAAAACTAATATCCATTTTAACATCTGTATATTCATCAATTGTGGTGAGAAGAATGTATCCACGTCTTTCACATTCTTTTTTTGCCAAACCAATATATTTAATCGCACGTTTTTTCAACGATACTTCTCTTGCTTTTTTACCAGTACAATCATGACAACAATCCTTTTGTATAAACTTTCTGCCCTCCATAATGACAACAAAATAAGCATCATATTCCTTGCCGCAATAATCACATGTTGCTTTTAATCTTGCGTTAGAACGAGGGGAAAGGTCTTTTGCTAATACATTAAAAGAATCATATCTTTTTGTGTACTTATACCCTTTAGACTCATACCAATCTTTATTAGTATTATTCCATTTTACTTTAACCAATTGGTTTTCATCGTACATAGCCACCTCCTTTAACGACAAAATATTATAACATATAAAGTTAATAGTTAAATTAACAATTTTGAATTTATAGGTAATCTACTTTTTCGAATTGCCAATCGCTTGCAATCCTACGAGCATATAGCTCTAGTCGTTGAACTTTATCCTATTCGGATCTTAGCTGCTGATTGCCCAATCTTTTCATTTTTCAAACTTTCACGCTTATGCATGTTTCATCATTACGTTGTAGTAGAAAAGCTCTAAGGGGTTTCCAGCAATTAAATAGAATTTTGCATATACATTTCTGTATATGGTGGCAATTTATTTACCACGTTTGATAATCTGAGATTTTATCTTTTAGATCTTCGTCATAGATTGTTTCTATGTCAATTGTGCCATTGCGAACTTTGGAAGCATACTCCTCCGACAACCCAATGCTATTAGCTTGTTGCAAATAACGATCTGCACCAGCCGATTGAATATCGATTTCTTCAGAAACCTTCCAAATTTCATCTGCAAGAGCGGCATTACGTGTAGACCATTTCTTGTATACGCTACTGGCCTTTAAATCGAGTTTTGAAATCGCTCTTTCAATTCGATTGATTTTTATCTCAATCCAATCTAAAGTCTCTTCAAAATCATCGGCATCATCACTCGAACTAGATGAAGAGGAGGAAGATGATGAGCTAGATTTAGATGACGATTTATAAGAAGATGAAGAAGAGCCAGATGATTTCCATGGATTGCTAGCACCAGAACCACGACTAAAAGCAGTCCCATCTGCGAGAGCCTTTCCGCGACCAGAACCATGAGTAATCTTTCCTTTTTCAAAAATTTCTTTTGTCTGGTCTGCGTTGAAAATAATGTCACCTTTTTTATAACCAAAGAATTCAGCGCTATCTTCGCCGATAGTATACCAGCGACCGTCACGTACTAATAACTCAGTACCAAGCTCACCTCCAAGGGCAACTCCACTGTCTTTAGTTCCCCAATTTCCTTGAGCAAAAGCCTTACCAGTAGTCCCATTTGCGTAGGCTGTTCCATTTGCATGAGCGGTACCGTCAACTCCACCGCCACCAAAAAAGTTTTTAATTCCATCTGCAACAGTTTGCACCGTATATTTAATAGTGCCATATAAGGTAGGGGGAGTGTACGGTGTCATACTAGCCGTATATATTGCATCCGCAGATTTATTAGCTGGCTGATATGAATCTGGTTCTGAGCTGTCTTTTCTAAATCTTGCAATAGCTTCTTTTTGCCCAGGCTGATATCCATCAACTTCACCAGAATCTTTAAGAAACTTGGCAATTGCCTGTTTTTGTTCTGGTGTATAACTATCTGGGTCAACAGAATTAGTTAAAAACTTAACAATTGCTGCTCTGTCTTCTGGTTGATAACTATTTACGTCTCCACCATCAACAGCATACTTTGCAATTGCATTTTTTTGTTCTGGAGTATAACTGTCAATATCACTAGAATCTTTGACGAAATTTACAATTGCCGTCAATTGTTCTGGAGTATACTTATCTATATCTTTTGTATCGGCAGTAAACTTAACAGCTACTTGTTTTTGCTCATCGCTAAGACCATCTAAAACATCTTGATTTTTAACAATAAGGTCTATGAAAACCTTCTTTTGACCATCATCAAGACCATCAAGAACATCTGGATTCTTAGCAATATATTCGATTGCAACTTTTTTATCTTCGTCATCAAGCTCATTAAAGATATCTTGGTTTTTAGCAATAAAATCTATAGCAATTTTCTTTTCGCTATCGTTAAGCCCAAGATTATCGAGAAAGTCTGGGTTTTTAGCAATAAAGTCTACTGCTATCTTCTTTTCCTTGTCATCAAGACCATCAAAGAAGTTTGGATTTTTAGCAACGTATTCAACTGCTATTTTCTTTTTATCGTCATCAAGGCTATTAAAAAAGTCTGGATTCTTAGCTACAAAATCTATTGCAACTTTTTTTTCACCGTCATCAAGGTCTTTAAGAAAATCCGAATTTTTAGCAACAAAGTCTACGGCAATTTTCTTTTGTCCGTCATCAAGTCCATCTAAAAAGTCTGGATTTTTTAAGGCAAAGTCTAGAACTATTTTCTTTTGTTCGCCATCAAGTCCAAGATCATTTAAAATATCTTTATTCTCAACAACGAAATCAACAATCGCCTGTTTTTGATCTGGCCTATAACTTTCAATATCATCAACATCTTTAATAAATTCTACAACGGCTTGTTTATCTTCGACTTTATAATTATCAATATCAGACCAATCAGCTACAAATTTAACGGTATTTACTTGCTGATTTTTATCATAATTTCTGGCATATTCATTTTCTTCGAAAAACTTAGTGGCTCTTTCTCTGCCAGTGTCACTTAGCTTAACGCTTTTTTCGACACTTTCAATTATTTCTTTTGCATTCTTAACAGCCTTTTTTGCATCAGCCTTAGCCTGTTCTTCGTCTGTTGCAATACCAAGTCTGACCTTTATTTCAAGCTCTTCTTCTTCCGACAACATACCAGAATTGAGTTTGCCTAAATCAACTAAATCTTCAAGCGACTTGCTCATTTTCGTTTGAATATCAAGAGTTGTTGGTATCTTTATCTCTCCAGATTCAATCTTGCTTTTAATCTCATCTGGCGAATCATCTGTTTCTATGCCAACTTTTATTTTTTCCTCGTCACTAAGCTGATCAAAATAATTAACGATACCGTCAAGATCAGACTCTAACTTTTCTATTTCTTCTGTATTAGCTTGCGGATCAAGTTTAAGCTGGTTTAACTGAGCAACTTTTGTTTCATAATCTTGAAGCTTTTCTAGAGGCTCTTCAAAATCTTTGTCTTCAACGGTTAATCCGATATACTTATTATCAAGATTGTCAACCATTGCCTGAAGAGTGCTTACCATTTGCATGGCTTCTGTCGCACCCTTTGCATCAAAATTAAAAGTGGTTCTTTTGCCATCGTCATCATGGTTCCAGAAATCATCATTATCAAGAAGCTTTTTAGCTTCCTCTAAATCTGACTTTGCCTCAGAAAGACTTTGTGTATTGAAATTAAATGAATAATCTTTATCAAATATCTCATTAAACCTGTTTTGTGCAGCTGTTGCTTCGTTCTGCAAATCAGCAAGTTGAGTATAAGTGCCATCAAAATTAACTACGAAACCACAATCTTGCGAAGCTCTCATAAATATTTGAACAAGCTCTTCGCTGATGCCCATTGCATCGGCAACTGCCTTATCACCATCAACACCAAAATTAAACGACTTCATATTGCCGTTTTCATCGTATTGAATCCAGTCTTCACCGAGTTCTTTTTGTTTTTGACCAACGGCATCGAAGAAGTTGAAAATACCCTCTGATGTTAGTTCACCATCTTCATTTGTTTTGAAGAAGTCATTGATACTATAGCTTGTTCCTTCAATAGTATCATCAAGAGTAGCCCATTTATTACGATAATCTTCAACAGACTTCCCAGCACCGTCCCATTTATCTTCACCCCAAATGAGTTGAAAATATTCTTTGGTGCCATCGTCAATCCAACCATTATCAAGTTCTTTTTTGATATTTTCTTGCGCAGAGTATACGTTTTGGTACATATCTCTGTTATTACCAGCATTTTCTGCATTTTGCCATTCATTATATGAAGATGTTAATCCTTCATACATAGTAGCAAGTTCGGCAAGTTCCGTTATTTTCTTACGAACATCTTCTTGCTCGTTTATAAGTTGAGCTTTTTTAGTAGCATCACTGCAATTACGAATATCGTTTGTTAAATCATTGTATTTGTCCTGTAAAGCGCCAAGATTTTCCTGTGTTTCGTCAAGTTTTGTATCAGCAAGCGCCTTCTCATATTCACTTACAGCTTGTGCATTAAGACTTAATCCATTTGCTGTTTCTTCAAATAATCTTGCTCCATCGTAATTGTCAAGACTCTTGTATCGCTTTTCTAACGCTTCAAATGATTCTTGCGTCAAACCAGATCCAGTTCTAGCCTCTGCAAGAGCAGAATTAAATTTCTCTAGACTTTCTGTTTCACCTTCAACATCAATGGTGAAATTCATAGCACTAAGATATTTGGCTTCTTTTTCGATTTGGCTTTTCAAATCATTAAGATTTATTTTCTTTAAATCAATTTTGCCTTCTGCTTCAAGCTTAACAGCTGCTTTTAATTCAGTTGAAGTTAAACCTCCAACAAGTTTTTTGGCAGCGTCTTTAGTTCTTCCAGCATCAACAAGTTTATTTACAAATGAATCATATTGCTTTTTAATGTCATTGTCATCAAGTTGGAACGAAAGCTTTAAAGCCTTTTTTGTTTCTTCATCAACATCGAGATTGTCAATGGCTTTTCCAACATCATCAAGATTAGAAACGTATTCTCCAACAGTACAATTCCCATTATTAACTTTTGACTGTAAATCAAAATATGTTTCAAATGTCTTTTTATCACCGTCATTAAGAGAATTAAAGCTACCAAGCATATCATCAAGAGACTTATATAAATCAGTAACATTGTCAAATTGAGAGAAATAATCAAAGCCAAGGTTTGGGATTATATTACTGATAACCTCTTGCATATTATCTGATATTTTTGAATAATCTCCATCTAAAAATGCTTTACCGATATAAGATTCTGCGGCAGTTTGCATTCCTTCTACAGCAGACTTCATCTCGTTCTCAAAATCGCTTACAATTTGCTTGGCAACCTTTGGATTTTCTTTAATTGCACGATTTATAAATTCACTTTTACCTTCTGTTAAACTCCTGTGGATACCAGAATCTTCAAGAGCTTTTGCTATTTCATCTCTAGTATCTGCGTTACTAGTTATATACTTTGTTATCTTTTCGCCAAGATCAGAATTATCATTGGCTTCCAATGTCTTTTTAAGTGCCTCATAGGAATCTTTGTGCATTTTGTTGTCATCCCACAACCAAGAGTCACCAAAAAGATTTCCACCATCAATATCCTTTTTCTTATTTTCAAAATCATCGAATATACTAGAAGCATCTTTTAAAACATCATCATAGTTATTTCCAGCGGCTTCTCTATAAGCATCATTTAATTTTTCTACACTGCCAGCACAAGTAAGTATTGCATTTCCTTGTGCGTCATATCCGCTAACAAGAGTGGGGAACATATCAGCAATTTGATTTACAATAGTGCAATACTCTTTATATTCATCGGTAGATAGACTTACATTATTATTGTTAGAAGTGTTTACACCTTGTGATAGTTTTTCATATGACTCTGAAATATCATCAATCGTTTGCTTGTTTTTATTAAGCTCTTCTTTTTGATTCTTATAATTTTGAGTAACATCTTTAACTTTATCGGATAATTCATCGGCAGCATTTATCCAGTTCATAATCCCCTGAACTGCCGCTCCTATTAAAAATCCAATTCCCAATGATAATGCTGCATTTAATGCCAATGAAGCTGCTTGTAGCGCCACCGTTTTAATTGTGGCAACACCTAGTTGTACAGCGTATTTTCCTAATGATGCACCAGCGCCGTTTAGTCCAGATAAATAATTTCCCAATGACGGATTTACAGCAGAAATAACGTTTGTAAAATTCTTTTGCGTATTGCCAGTTTTATCAACAATATTGTTATACTCAGATATAATACGTCTAACATTTGTAAATGATTTTGCCGATCCAGAAATAACACCATTAGCATTAAGACATTCTTCTGCAAATGCTTGAAGAGACTCTTTCGAACCATCAAATGTTTTAGCAAAATCTTGTGCTTTTCTGCTTGAGCCAGACATAGTTTCAAAGATTGTTTTGTTAACATCAAAATCTTTTCCGCTTTCTTTTGCGCTATTCATTAATTTTTGATATTCTTTGAGCTTTGAAATGTCGTTATTAAGACTAGGTAAAAACCCCGTGCCAGAAAGCGAAGATTTATTATAATTAAATACATTACCGCCACCGAGCTTGGTGTTAATGGAATTAAACGACTCTCCTAAAACCTGTCCAATTCCAGAAAATGCTGTTTTTACAGACGATGCAATTTTTTTCACTTTATCTGAAATTTCAATGTGTGCATTTCCAACTTCGTCTTTAACTGTTTTCCACATTCCTTTTCCAGATAAAGAAAATGCCGCTCCTGCGGCTGTTAAAAGAGTTGGGAACAATCCAAGCTTATCAATAACCGCATCAAGCGCTCCAAGTGCATCAGTACCAAATTGAACTATTCCTTTTAAAAATCCCGAATCAGCAGCAGTATTAGAAAACTCTTGCCATTTAGATGTTAATTTATCAAGATGACCTTGCATACTGTTTGCATACTTTTCATTTTCCGCAGCAGCACTACCAGTTGCCTCTGTGGCAGATTTTGTAGCAGCCTCAACATGCTCCCAATTTTGAAAAATAGCAGCAACATCATTTGCTCTGTGTTTACCAGCAACCGTTTCAAGAAGCTCTGCCTGATCGGTAGAAGATAACGTATCCCATACTTCTGCAATACCTTGCAAAATTTCATATGTAGATTTAAACTCGCCAGTGTCATCAAAGATATTTACTTTACCATGGGTCATCTCTAAAATTTGACCCTGCATTTTAGATAAATTGGTTACATTATCGTCTACTTCTTCCCCAAGTTCTTCCAATCCGCCTTTCATACCGCGAAGACGCATTGAAACAACTTTAAGTGCGTTACCAGCTTTTTCTGGGTCTTGTGTTACTTCCGTAATACCAGTAATCATGCCAGCAGTTTCTTGAATTGTGTTTCCAGCAACACTCATTGCAGAAGCAGAACGCTTCATTGCCTCACCAACGCCAGCTGCGGTTACAGCATAATTGTTGTCAAGTTCGTTTAAAATATCCGATACATAACTTACAGCTTCAACAGCATCTCCACTAAAAGATTCTTTTAGTTCGCTTTCAAAACCTTTATAGGCTGTAAGCAAGTTTTCTGAAGCCTCATCATAATCAAGGTCTGAAATATGTTGATAAATAGAAGTAACTTCGGCAAGACCAGCGGCAGTTTCAGGGTCAAAACCAGCTCTACTCCAATCAGCAGTAGCACTGATAAGGTCGGTTAAAACGGCACCATATTCTTGCGCAGAACCAATAAGTGAATCATATAAATCAGTGTATTGCGTAGATGTTAAATCCGTAACACGATATAGTTCTGTTAACTGCGTATCAACATCAAGAACATTCTGAAACATTTCACGAATACCCTGAATACTATACATAATAGCTCCAGAAGCACCAAAATATCCAGCAAGTCTTGTAAATTGCATTTGAAGTCTGTCTTTAAAATTTAAGCCAGTTTTACCAACTTGTTCTGCCGCCAATTTAATCTGGTTGAATTGAGACTTAAGATTATTAAATTGTACAGCATCACAAGATCTTAATTGAACCTGTAACGCTCTTAATTGAGAACCAAAGTCTTTTTCCGCAGCAGAATTATTCTTTAACCAGGCACCAATTTGCGCGTACACCGTATCGGCATCCTGTCTTAATTTGGCCTGTGCGGCAGAATCCTTTTCTAACTCATCTGCGCGTTTTTTAACAGAAGAAACGGTCTTGATCTTATTTTCAAGTTTGTCCAAAGAATTAATATAAGCTTCATTCGCTTTTATAATTTTGTTTGAATCTCCACTATTTAATGCATTTGATAATTCTTTTGACTTAATCATCAAGTCTTTAAATTCTGCTTCTACTTCATTAGAATAATCGCCAAGCTTATGAATTTGATCAGACATTTTCGCGAAATCTTTTGTCATATCTCCATTGTTTATTCTGATTTCAATCCCTTTGGCTGCTTCGGCTCTAACATCAATAATTTTATTTTTAGCATTTTCTAAGTCTGATTCGATCTTGTCTGTGGCTTTCGAAATATCGGCCATCTGAATTTCGCCAAAATTATTTGAATTAAAAAGATTGTGTGCTTTTGCTTTAAGATTTTCTAAATCTAATGTCAATTTTTCAGCTTGCTTAGAACCAGTATCAAGTCCTTGTAATTGAACTCTTATACTGCCAATTTGCTTAATTGTTGAAATAAGTTCTTTGCAATCTGCTTGAGTTTGCTGAAAAGAGGTTCTTGTTTGATCAAGAGATTTAGTATTAATTTTGATATCAACAGGGTTTTTTTCAATATCGCCTATAAGACTCTTAACTGCGGTAAAAGCATTTCCAGCTTTATCAACGCCTTCGACACGAACCGCTATAGGAACGCCATTTTTATACGTTTGCCTTATATTATTAATGCCTTTAATGGCACCATTATCATCAAAATCTAATTTTATTTTGCCAGATTTAGATGCGTTTTTAAGAGCCGTATTAACAGAAACAATAGTCTTTTGAATATTGCTGCTATCGGCTTTCATGACTACCGTTTGATTTTTTGCTTTGTCCTTAATAACCGAGTTAAGATTCTTTACGCTTGTATCACTAACTTTAACATCAACTTCAACATCTTTACTTTTAAGATTATTTATCTTTTTTTCAAGAGCATCCAATTTACTATCGTTAACATTAACATCAACGTCAACTCTATAATCAGCCATATATATCCACCTTCTTTAAAGGAATGCATTAAAAAACGCACCCCATTGGAAGGTGCGTAACATTCAAATAATTGTCACTTAAACATAATTGCGATGTTACGCTTCCAGAGCTGCTTTCAACTTATCTAAGTTTTTCCATTTTCTATCCTTAGCTGTTAAGTCGTTATACACAGCCACCATACTATGACCAGTGCTTTCAGACCAACCAGTAAGATACACAATGAAATCATCTTCAAGTTCAAGCTTCTTTAGAAAGCTAATATGATAATGCCTGAAGTTGTGAGGATAACACGGTTGTCCAACAACATCGCTCCATTTAGACATCCAATCCCTAAGTCTATCTGCGTTTGCAGGATTTCCTTCTTTTGTGACGAAAATAAAATCATGGTCTTTATTATTTTCCTTCATGATTTCTTTTCTAACTTCAAGCCATTTTTTATAGTAGGGGAGGAACATATCTTTTAATATGTATTTCGTGAGCATTTTACCATTAACTCCACGACCCTTGGTTTTAATCTTTTTAGTTGTTTCCAAGAAAAGCCCGTCAAACACAACGTTATCTTCGTCAATAAGATCGGTTGTAAAGCTAGCCAATTCTGAGATTCTAGCTCCGCAAGAAATAGCTAAAGCGAGAAGACATGCATCTTGCACTATATTGTTTTCCTCAAAATATTCAAACAATTTATCAATATCTTCTTTTTGCAAAACAGTTTTTTCTCTAACGTTCTCTTTGACTGGCTTTTCAATCTTAGATAATAAATTGCGGAAGAGGGGATAGTCATCATCGAAATAGTTTTCTATCCACGCACTAAAACTTGATAAACAGCTGTGCATTTGTGCATATCTGTTCGGACTCCACTTTAATTCTGTTACACAGAAATCAAAGAAATCCATTAATTCTATTTTTCTGATATCAATAAAAAATTTATTATCATTGTATTCGACATTCCAACAAAAGAAAATATTTAAATTCGATCTATAGCTTACAACAGAATTAGGAGAACGTTTTGTAGCAAAATTCTTCAAGAACCTATCTGCAAGCATTTTATTTTTAGGATTGATTTGTTCAATCAATTCTGGCGAAGTAATAACCTTCCTAAAAGTTTTTCTTCCTTTCGCCATAAGAACACCTCCTTTTCCTGATAATTTTCAAAATAAAAAAGCTGGACTTCCTAATGAACAGGAAGACCAGCCGCTTTTAATTTACTTACTACTAACGCAATTATATCTCCAAGTTCTGACATACTTTCGTCCCAAATTGCAGTTCCGCCAACATACCCACCGTGAGAACCATGCATGGCAGTATCCAAAACCTCTTCTGCACCCCAAGTAGCCCATCCATAGCCACCATTTTTCAATGGCATTACGCCGCTTTCGTAATCAAGTAATCCTGAATCAAAATATACATCAATAGTAAATCCACTGTTGCTTGACGCAGACTTGTGAACCATAGAATGCAATAACTTGCCAGTACGTATATATTCTTCTGGTTTAAATTCGCCATAATATTCATTTAAGCAACTGTCGATTACCATATATATTTCTTGCTCTATTTGCCCACTTGCCGTTTTACAACTGGCACTAATCTTCCTTTTAATATCTTCTATTTTCATATCTTGCTCACCAATTTAAACAGTGGGGGAGAGAATGGGGGATAACGATGCTTCTTTACCGCCTTTAATAACATTAAAATTCCCCTTATCAGCAGCAGCGTTCTCCCAATTCTTTTTGAAGATATCGGTTTTAGCATACGCATCAAGCATCTTATCGGCAGTAAGCTCACCAGAAATACCACTCATAACTTCTGCAATATCCATCATAGAATCAAAATCAATATCTTCAACTTTTCGTTCAATAGTATCAAGAAGACTGCTTAAGCTTGAAGAAATAGGATTGATATGAATACCAGTTTTATACTCAATATTAAATTCAACAGCTTTTTCAAGCTCGTCTAAAATCCCAGGAACAACATTCATCTTAACAATATCTACGATATTTGTTTCATCAAGAAAGTCTTCAATTGCGTCAATATTGTTTTCTGCTTCTGCAATTTCAGAAACATCAACGTCTGTAAAAAAATTGACAACCCAAAAATCAAAAAGCATATCTTTAATTACATAGTTGTATCCATCGTCTGTAACAATTGCCGATACAACGGAATCAACAAATCTTACCTTGTTATAAGCGCTAAGCGATGTATAAAAATTAAAAGGTACATCCTCACCATTACGAGTATACACACCAGCTTTAATTTCGATATTCATATTTTCCTCCTGAACAATTCATACTTTTCAGTTAATTCATATTAGCACTTCACCATGCTATGACTTTAGAAATTCATCAATATTCCAAAAATATCTGGTTCTTTTTTTATTTCCATATATTTTAATTGCGTTATTAGTCAACAAATCCAATTCATTAAAACTAGATTTATCTATTTTCTTGCACATATCATTAAATGACACAACATCTTGAAAGTATGTTCTTTGTTCATCATTTTTTTCATCTCTAAAATTAAAGATAAATCCAGGTTTAACGTTGTCATAATTAGAACATTTCAACAACCCAATAATTTGATGTTTGTGTATCATTTTATTTTGTTCTTCATCGCTATTTATATCTTCAAAAGACATACTTTTATATTTTGTAGTTTTTAGTTCAAAACAATAGAGGACTCCAGCTTTAGAATCAAAGACTATAAAATCAAATGGATTCTTAACAGAGAATCTTGTATCGCTTCTTTTAGTAAAAGATTGAGGGGGGTCTGGTATTCTTATAGTGAGACAATAATCTGGAATAGATTTTTTTATATCTTCCTCAAACTTCTTTCCAACGTTTGATGCCATAATATTCTCCGCATTTTACTTTTTATTGTTATCTTTTGTACCCCATTTATCGCGGTACTTTACATGGTCTGATCTAGAGAAAACAAAAACAAGCTTATGATCTCCGCCAACAAATAGGTCGATCAATTCCGCTCCCCATTCAATATAATAAGCGCTTTGAATGCAATTACGGAAGAACACACAGTCCTCTGCTTCATATGCTTTCCCCGTTAATTCGGATACGGAAATCATATCTTTGCCTTTCATTTAAATTCATATTTTTACATATTTTTTTATATAAAGCACAACGTAAAAAAAAGGGAAACATTAAACACTTTCTAGTGAACAACATTTCCCTCCTTATATACTTAATTAAAATATTATTCACACAATGACAAAACAATTATTCAACAACGGATTCTTCTTCAACAACATCGACAGATGGCTCAGAATCCTTTCTCTTTCTCTGTTTTGGCTTTTCGACCACGTTAGAAGACTCGTCTTCAACAACAGGCGAAGCGGCAAATGTCTTTTTCTTCGCCCTTTTAATATCGTTAATAACATCTTTAATATTATCTTTTAGGCTATTAAAATCAGAAAGATCAACAGTGTCTAGTTTTTCACAAGCTTCTTCTTTTGTGTAAACACCAGTTGAGTATCCTTGTATAATCTGATAAATTTTATAATGTTCAGATGTGTCAGTGTGCTTTTTCCAAGGGGATACAGACATCATATCCCTACATGACAAGCATAAATAATATCCTTTGCCACAGATAGCGCATGTAGCATTGTTCTTTCCTGCCATTACATCACCGCCTTTCATTCAGCAGAACAATGGAGAAGGGGAGAGTAGTCACCCTTCCCCATGTTATCTTGGTATGAAAGTTATTCCTTCTCGTCACCAGCGACAATAATGGTGAATAGAGTGTCATCGCCTTCGGCGGCACAGTAATCCTTCATCATGGTAAGCTCAAATGCGTGCTTGCCAGTTGCGGTAAGCGCAAGCTCAACAGACTCAGGATTGAGCTTTGCCTTGGGGCAGATAATCTTACCAGAGTAGACAACGTTCTCGTTGCACTTGTCGCGGAAGTAGGCATAGATAACAACGCTGCAAGCCTCTGGGAACTCAGAAGCCTTGTTGACGATGCGAACAGCTTCGGCGTTATTGAACTGGTACTCAACGTAAACCTTACCAGTAAGACCAGTAGGAACGGTAATTTCACCGCCTTCACCCATCAGGAACTCGGTATCAGAAGCCTGAGCGCCAGCCTTGTAAGACTTGCCAAGCTCATTATCTACAATTGAATAAATATACTTAACATCCTCTTTATTAGCAGGCTCATGCTTTAGCTTAACCTTACCATCGGCAATATCAAGAATGTCATAGGTGTAGTCAAGAATTTCCTTGCCAGTATCACCAACTTCCTTCTTTGCGCCATACTGAGCGGCAGCAAGGTCAAGAGAGACCAGAGAGTTAGTAGCGCCAAATGTTGCTTTCTTTGCACGATAAAGGGTAGTAATAAGAGCGCCAACAGCGTCAGTAACCTCATCGCCCTCAGCAGTACAAGTTAGCGTAGGATCCTCAAGAGAGGTAAGACGGAATAGCATCTCACCAGTAGAAAGGTCATGTGCTGCAAGGGAACGAACACGGTCAAGGATAAGTTCATTCTTATTGAAAGCCATAATGCTTTCCTCCAATCAATTATATGAATATTTTAATTTAAATATCGCCAGCCCAATTAAGGCGTTCTTTGTCGATTCCTTTAAGACTTGCGAAGCCAGAATAAGCGCCCTGCAAAAGCAGCTGCGCATCCTGAATTTTACTTATTCGCTTTATGCCATCGAAAAATGCATTTATCTTCATATTCCATATATTATCGTCTCCGCACATTCCGCACTTAATCGTCATAGCAGATATAAGAGGTTTGAGCGTGCTTTTATATGGCGTTCTAGAGGCTTTGATTGCATCGTCTCTAGCGTCTTCAATGAGATCCATCTTTGTTCTTTCATTAGCTGGCATCTCATTATTTCTTTTTAGCCCATGTATCGTTCTAACAGCATCGACTATTTGCGAATAAATCATTCTATCAATCGTTATATCTTTTTCCGTATTATACAAAACTATTTGGTCGTTTTTTTCTAATTTACAAACAACGAAATCTGCTAAATCAATATCCTTCAAAATAAGTTGAAGTGGATTAACCAGCATATCGTCCAACATATCCTGAGAGATAGAAGAAAGTTCTTCTTCATATTTCTCTTTATTGTCCACTAGCTCTTTGTAAATATTTTTTTTGCTTGATACGGCTCTTGATATGAACTTAATAAACAAATCGTAATCTTCGATTTTTGTATAATCAATTTGTTCTAAGTCCCACAATTGCCACTTCAAATCAGCACCAACGGCAGTAAGAGTATATACCGCATTGAAGTATCTTTTCTCGCCGAAATCTGCTATCTGACCCAAAGTTGGTTGTGTAACGATTATCTTAGGGGTGATTTCAATATCACCGCCTCTATATATATCAAGCTCATCAACTTCAAACATAGTTCACACCATCTATTCTATGGCACACAAGGAATTGTTCAAATCAGTGCCTTCAAAAACCATCTTTCTATATAGATAATCTTTTTGAAAAGCTCCTTCGATATTGCTTGTTAGCTTTAATTCTCCCAAGCCAATATCTTTTCTGCCATTTAATCTATTATCAATTAACGCTGAAAGATAGTCATTGCGATTATCAGTGATTTTTTTCACATTATCAACAACCATATGTTTTTCATGTGATACTATCCAAATCTCAATAGTTGGTTTAACAAAGGTATTGTTTCTTAAATATGAATTTGGTATATGCACTTGGATGGTAATAAACGTTTTAACGGTATTAAGTGTAAATGGGTTTTGATTGTAAGTAAAAATGCATTTATTGACTAGTTTTTCAGCTCCAGCAAGAGACGTGATTTCCTCGTCTCCAATAGCCTGAATTATATCAATGTCTTTAATGAATTCTTTGATGATTTTGTTTTTGGTTTTGCCAATTATCAAACTATTTGCCATTATAACAACGATCCTATCTCTACAATAAGGGAAGAGGGATAGTTGCCATTAGAATCAGAGAGAATCAATTTAAATTCTTCGTCAACATAATAATCATCATCTATCCCAATAATAATTTTATTATCGATCTTTTCAACATCGAGAGCGTCAGCGAAATCACAGATGATTTCCCATTTCAAAGAAACATCGTTGACTTCGTTACCCTTATCATCAAAGAATCTTCCAACAAACGTTTGCGAATCTCCACCAGATTTTATTGTAGCTGTATCGTATGATATTACCGATTTGGATACGAAGCAATTATTCGCAGTGTCGGTTTTTATATCTTCTTTGTCGATATAATCACAGATACCTAAATCAACTCTATCTGTCTCATCATTAAACACATTTTCTGCAAGTGTAACTTTTACCAACCCTTTTTTACCATAAGCATAGCTCGTTGTGTCATTTTGAGTTACTATAAATGTAGTCGGGTGATCAGTATCTTTATCAAGAAAGAATCTTTGAGGAGTTTTTAAAGCAACCGTATTCTCATCGCATGGCAATGTAATCATGTGCTGAGAAGACCCAACTGTAAACTGCTCATTTGAACGTTCGCCAGAGTTATATTGAGTAGAGTTGATATCATTACAAGGATATTCTAAAATATCGCCATTTTTATTTTGCCATTTCAAAAACCAATTACACAAAGTTAATTTACCTTGCCAATGAATGTTATCGATATTAAATGACTCTGTGCAAATAAGATATTCATCCGCCATAGAGTCATACAACACGTCACCGACAATAACAGGGGAGTCAATTAAAGTCTGGAACTTAACGGTAGAACCGTTGGCGTTCGAAAAGGATTTGTCATATAGTCGAATCCCTAAAGATTCTCTTCCTTCATAAGATTTCAATCCGACTTCCCAAAAATAAATGCCGAAATTAAATGATGCATCATCTGCAAACGTTTCTTTTAGCAATTCTCTGCTATTCATGATATTTTCATTTCTTAATGACCCACCGCTAAGACTCATTTTTCTATTGAATCTATCTAAACATTTCATTATGATGCACCACCTTTCTAAAACATTCTAGGCTCATCTAAATAAACCTTATTCTTTTTATATCCAGCGCTTATCGAAGCAACATTTCCTTTTGCTCCTAACCATGCATAACGAGATAGAAGACCTTCGTTTTCAGATAAATACGTTTTGTGCATGGACATAAGTTTATCCAGCATATTTGCTGGACTAAAAGCATTGAAATCAGTTGAACTTAGATTTACTTTAAGCAGGGTAGCAGTCCTAACATAAGTAGAATCGATATATTCTAAGAGCATGTAATTGCTTAAAATCTCAATTTCAACATCAGATAAATCGCAATTGAAGCGCTCTACAATATCATCCCTATCGTTCAGATCTTTTCTGCAAACATGAAATCTCGCAATCGCTGGAATGAGATAATCATGCAGATTTTCTTTTACCTCTTCCACAGTCATCATAGGGATTTCATAACTACGAAATTTAGCCAAAAGATTTTCATATATTTTCTCATATGGAGTAGGCATGATTATTCACCCGTTTCCATTTTTTAACCTGCAAAAGAAACAAGGTCGATATCAAGGTGTTCGCCAAGAGCCTTAATAACATTGATGTTGGTAATCTCGCCACCAGCAACAAGATTCTTAATCTTATTAACAATTGAAATCTTTAGTTCCTTTTGACAAGATGAAATTGCATCAATCAACTCATCAATGTTTTCTTCGGTATAATTCTTACCGTCAAGAAGATATTCGTACTTTTCATACGTTCTACCAAGACCGAGTTTCTTAACAACCCTTTGGTCATTTGGCTTCAGCCACATATCTTTGAAGTAACTCTTATACTTTCTCCACATACCTTTAATAGATTCAAATGTCATAATCTCGACATCGCCAATCTTTTCCCATTCATAAAAATCGGAAGTGTTCGTGTCAAGATAGCTGACATTTGGGATAAGAGAAACTACCTCGATTTCATCAGAATCGTTAAGAGGTTCTTCATGTTCTTCAGCTCTTTCTTCTTGCTTCTGCTTGGCTGCACGACCCTTTGTTGTCTTTTCTTCTTCTTTGATTTCTTCATCCATATTTTTACTCGCCGCATTGTCAACTGCCGCTGTAAATTTCTCAACGGTAGCAGAATCAGCAGCACGTTCAGTTTTGGTTGCGTTTGAAGTACGTGCCATAACCGAACCACCTTTCTTTAACTAAAATTCAAACTGTATATAACCTTATTTATTAGGCAAAAGTAAACATGCCGAAATAAGGAGGGAGAAGCATACCGATACCCATGCAAGTCTGAACTTGCATATCCATAGTCATATCATTGTACTTCTTACCAGTTGTGTCCATATCAGAACGAGTATCGCCAATGAACTCAAGCTTAATTGGTTTAACATCGCCACCCATGATGAATAGCTGCTTGTCACTTAGAGCAAGCTCGAAAGTGCCAGACTTTAGAGTCTGAGGAATAACCATGAGCTTATTGCCTTCCCACTCGCCAATAGAACCAGTGTTGGCCTTTGCTTCCTTCTGAGAATCGGCGAAGGTTTTGTCGGGAACAATATCGACAAGCTTACGAAGAGCAGCCTTGGTGCCAGCAATGGTTAGTGAACCATAACCGCCAGCCGCCTGAACTAGATCACAAAGCTTACCAAGAGCGTCCTCGCTGTTACCAGAAGCAGAGAACTCTGATGGAACAGAATTTGAGACGTTCTGGAACTGAGCATAGAGACGATCCTGAATATACTTATTGATAGACTTGTAAACCTTATCGGTCAGCTTCTCAAGAGTAGTGATACCAAGAAGGAAACGCTCAAGCTCGTCATATACATGAATGAAAATCCATTCCTTTGGAAGAGTGAATTCCTCACCAAGGTCGATGGACTGACGATTGGTATCCCAATGATTACCAGCAAAAGATGCTACAGAAAGAAGACCACCCTCAGAATAGAATGCAGTCTTGTCACCAAGAGCGCGATTCTTTACCTCTACGAATGCGTCAATGAATGGAGACTCAAGAACGTCCTCTGCAATGGTGGTGTTTACAATCTCTTCGATAATCTCGAACATAACGATGTTGTTACGACGATAAGCCTGATAAAGAGTTGCTCCCTTTAGGATATCATTGTTAATGGTTTCGCGAAGATGATCTTCGAGGTCTTTCTTAGAAACCTTGTCACCGTCCACATGTAGAGAGAAATCGCCACGGGCAAGATCGAGGGCAAGGTCGTAGACCTGCATTTCTTCGGTGCTAAAATTGAACTTTGGCATAGTCTATATCCTCCTTAATTAAATTAACCCAGAATCTTAACGCGGGCTTCGTACATTTCGTTTGCATAACCGTACTCATGAGCAGCGGTAACTAGAGTGCCACCAATCATACGCTTACGCATAACAACAGCCTCCATAGCTGGGTCGGTAACTGCTGGCTCGCTATCGGCAGCAGCCTTATCAGAAGCGACAAGCTTGCCAGTAGCGCTATCGATGGTAAGGAAAGCGCCTAGTTTCATCTTATCGCGAGAAGCTGGGGTAACACCCTCGATAGTGATACCGAACTCGTCATTAATCTTAACAACGCGAACACGGAAGGGAGTACCAGCAGTGATAACAAACTGGTCACGACGCTGGTTGGTGATACGGCAAGTATCCTCAGTCCATGCTGGTTGATCAGCTACAACGACCTTCTCACCGTCCTTGAAACCAGGAACAAACTTGTAGATATGTCCACCTGGTTCAACTTGCTCACCCATATAGCCGAAGGTGCCGTTTTCAATGTCGGTATCTGCAACGCAATCAAAAATACGCTCGGCAAAATGAGTGCTCGCCATATTGGCAGACTCAAAAACAGTATATTTAGCCATGCTAAATTCCTCCTTTAATAATTAAATTGGTTTATCGACTAACGTGAATATTGCCATACTTTGTATGAACATATCCGTTATCGATGTCATCTTCATCGTTATCGTTGATAACACCAACAACAGCATTGTTAGAATCCTGCTTGCTGAAGTTGTTCTTAGAACGAACAGTCTTAACGTAAAGCACAGCACATTCTCTTTCAATGTCCTCAACAGACATCTCATCTTTCTTTTCCTTTAGAGCAGAGAATTCTGCGTTCTCAGAAAGCACGTCCTCATATTCAGAGAACTTTGAATCTTTCTGTTCATTAATCTCATCGCTCTTGCGCTGTTCCTCAGAAGCAACGTACTCATCGTACTTAGGCTTAATCTCATCGTATTCAGCCTTGATTTTCGCGTAATCAGTCTCGGCAGTCTTAGCTGCGGTATTTGCTTCATCAATCTTTGTTTCTGCTTCAGTAACCTTGGCTTCGGCTTCGTTTACCTTGGCGAAAGCAGCCTCCTCGATATCGGTAATATGCTTTCCGAAATCAAATGCGCCTTCTGGAGCAGCGGATGCGCCCTCTTCATAATTTTCGTAGGAAATCTTTTTTCGTGACTTATTATCAAAATCAATCTCTGGCTTATCTCCGTTAACAGAGAAAGAGAATCCATAATAACGATAGCCATCCTGTTTGTCAACGACGATTACCTCATTATCCTGAATATCAACAGCGTAATAACGTTGAACGTCTTCGCCCCAGCAATTCTTCATAGTCGCAAATTGACCAACCATAACGCAGATATCATCAAACTGCTGCATTGCAGTTTGTGCAAAATCAGTATCGGTTTTTGGCATATTCCTAACACCTCCTTGTTCGTTTTTGTCATTCACCAACTTGGTGAAAGCTGTAAACTTATCGTTTAATTCGCTTTGAATGTTCTGAACAAAATCGTTCATAGCAAATTGAACTTCTTTTAATTTAACGTTTGCGTCAGTCATGGCTGGCATGACATCTTCGCCAAGCATACAACATCCATCAAATCTAAAATTCTCAAAATGAAATATGCCATCATCATCCTCGTAACCATCAACAGATGAAACCTCTAACTCCATCGACTGAGCCTTTTCAGAATCACGACAAAGTATATCGGTTGAATCGCTAAACTTTTCCCATAGCAATGCATCCACCTGTAAGAATTCACGCTCTTGACCATCTGAACACATCTTGGTAATCCATCTTGGATTGCATGTTTCTGGGATAACACCATATGCAGACCCAAGATATTTCTCTTCTATACCGTTTTTAGTTCTTGTAAGAATATGCTCATGACCCTTAAAATCATTTTCTTTAGTGGTCTTGTTATATTTTACAAATCCTAAGACTGGAGTGTTCTTAATAGAATCAACGCATGAATCAACTACATCTTTTGTAAAAACACTGCCATTGAGATTTTCACCAGTATGAAGCACATCAATCGTTATGTTTAAAAATCTAGTGTCATCATCTGATACTTCTCCATTAACAGAGAATGTTGAATGCAACGAGGTTATTTTATTATCCATAAAATTTACCTCCCGAGACAACTATCAATCAAAACAACCATTTCTTTTTATTCGCTTCCCATTTATCAATAGCATCATTAATAGAATCATTTTGTTCGAAAACAAACACCTTAGATCCTTTAACATTATCGACCCTTAATAACTCGAAGCCATTTTTCACAAGATAGTCAGCTAATTGTTTACCCTTGCAATTAAATTCATTATTCATGCAAAACACCTCGTCAACTACATGCTATTTTTGTCACCGTCAGATGTTTTCTCACCATCATCTGACAATATCTCGCCCTTATCAGAATTCTTAGGACGACCAACTTCTTCTTCAGTAACCTGTGCTGGTTCGGTATACGATGTGGCAAGAGGGACAAAGTTCGTATGGAAATCGAATATGTCATTATGCAAAACAAAAGACCCCAACGTTCTCGATGGAGTCATGTCAAGAGAAGCAAGCCATTTATCTATACAAGACACACCAAGCGTCACAGCTTCCTTGTAACGCTTTGATACATTGTCTCGATTAAAAATAGTAATGTCTAAGAGGTAAAAATAAAACTTAAATGTAGATTTATTATATTTTCTAAGCTTTATATATCTATTTACCCATCTTTCGAATTGTCTATATAAGCTATAAATAAATCCAGAATCGTTCTCAACAGACATAGTTATTGCAGTAGCAGAAGCAGAACCGTTAAACAACTCTTTTGATGCGCCAGAAGAATTATATATTTCGTCAATTGCATCTGACACGTTGTTTCTTGTATTGCTAGAATCTTTAAAGCTAACCGCTTCTCCATCAGAACCAAGAGTGTGAATCAAACCGATATCGTCACTCATACTTTCTCTGTTGATTTCTGCGAAAACCCCAAGCGTTTCTGGTGTAAGCAATGGTTTGTCAACCGTGCTTTCATCAATAGGAACTTTAACCATAATAGCTTTATAGTTGTCAGTCCTGGCAGATTGCAATTTCAATTTCTTATATGTATCGAGATTGAGAATATCTTTAACCAATCCGATTAGAAGAGGGTAGGGGTAAGTCCATTGGCTATTCAGTTTTATGCAAATCTGTTTATCTGCTGGAGGCACATACCAATTCGATTGTTGTCTACCTTCAAGATAATCTAAATATGCTTGTTGAACATAATCTGGATATGCGTTTAATTCTATTTGATTTATTGATGACAAATTAATTTTGAAATTATATAAACCATCCTGAACCTGATATAATTTACATATCCTATAATCAAGTTTCTGGAAAAAGAAATCTGTTGAACTTTCAACAACTAATCCACAATAAATATCTTGATAGGGAAGGTACTTCATAATTTTAGAGAACTCATGCTTCAGATTCATGTTTTCAAGTTTAGCAGCTAAATTCCCATACTGCTTCTTAATTGTCTCGACCTTTGCATTGTCTCTTACATCGTACAAATCAATCCACCAACAAAATAACGCCATATTGCTATATAGATTATTCAACCTGAAATAATGTGGCGATATTCTCATAAGATAAGCAGACGCTTCCATTAAAACTCTATGTCCGCTATTAGGATGTCTAATCGCAAATTCAATATCCTCAAGCCTAATTTTCCCAATGCATCCAGTTTCTAAAATTTTACTATTTAAACAAAGATCGTTAATCATCAATCTGCTAAAAGAACTCCAATCAATTTTTCCTTCTTTTTCAGATTTGCTAAACGAATTCTCATCTTTGATATAATCTTCTTTACTGTATACTTCGGTATATTTAGAATCATCATTTTTACTTTCATCAGCCATTAAACCAACTCACCTCCTTAATACGTTTATAGCGTTCATTAATACATATTTGGTTTTTTATTCAACCGTCTCATTTTATTAGCGTAATCTTTAATATCAAATGAAATGGTTCGTTTCTGAAGAATCTCTCTTTCGAGTTGGCATTGAACATAATAGTTATAAGCTAACGAGCTATACCTGTCTTTTCTCATGCCAGATTTTTCAGTTATCTTAATGTTCGTTCCCTTTATTTCATGTTCGAGTTTCGTAAGCTCATATATCAACAACGTGGTTTGAATATACGGCATTTTATATTGCATTTGCTCAAATGGTTGCATTTTATTGAATCCCTTGATTTTATCACCAAGAATTTCATCCGCTTCAAACTCAGAAACAAGAAGGTTAATTTTACCTTGTTTGAAACCACTTCTGAGCAAAATACAAATCTCGTTATTAAAAGATGCGTTTGCCTTGATAGACCAAATAACCTTTGGAGCATTTGGCACCTTACATCTAGCCGCCATATCTTTATCGTTGCAGCAAGATAATGCGCTATATAATTCTCCCGTTTCTGGGTCTACCATATCTCTGATAAGAGCATCGAACACGCCAAGTCCACTACCATTAGTATCGAGTACGAGATCGGTGCATTTATATATTTTGAATAATCTTCGAACCACAAGGGCAAGTTCATCAGTATTAAGCCCTTCGTGGTTTTCAAGATATACAATGTTTGATATAAAATTATTGCTATTTGTTGGAATAGCGCTATTAATTATAATTGAACTAGCGTCATTCTTATGTTTGTTTGAAGCCATCAAAGCAACGTCAACAGACATAATGCGCCTTTCATTTGCAACCAAATCAGGAACTTTATATGTCTTACTGATTATGAGAGATGGGGGATAAACAGCTGTTTGCAAAGTTCTTCTGCATCCGATATCATCAAATGAGAAGAACGCGCCTTCGGTATCGCCGAAGAACAAGCAATCCATTTCCATACTCCACTTTGTATCATCAAAGTCTATTTCAGACATCTCATCCTGAAGCGCTTCTTTCTGCAAAAGACCTTCTTTAACAGATACCTGATATGGAAGCCCACAAATAAAATATTTCTTTGTATCATCTAAAAAGTTGACGGTGTAAGCCTTCGCCTTTTCAAAAGACCAATGAGACTTATACCACGCAGAACTCATATAAAATTCTTTGTTTCGTTCTAGAAGATGCGCGTATTTTGGATTATTCAGATAATTTGGCTGTCTTGGTGCAGTAAGAAATCTTCTGAGAACAGTGTTAATCGTGTTAAGATCGACCATTCTAAACTCATCAACTAAAAGAATATTTGCACGCGCACCACGACCAGAATCGGCAGCAGTGACAACTCTTATCCACGAGCCATTCGCAAATTCGATAACAGCTTTATTCGCCCCAACAGCATCATAAGTTATTTCTCTTTTAAGATTTTCAGAACCCCATCCGTAGTTCTTCATAAAATCATCTGTTATCTTCAACAAAACTTCATTTGCCTGTGGTCTTGTTGCAGATGCAACGCAAATTTTTGTTTTGGGGAATAGAATACATCTAACAACACAGAAGAGCGCTGTTAAAAACGTCTTACCCTGACCACGCGCTGCCAAATACATAAAGAAGTCGTTGTGCATCATGGCATACAACAATATCTTTTGAAACAATTTAAGATTTACATTCAAATAATCTTTTACAAAACGATGTGGATTCTCTCTGTAAAAACCAGCCCACGCAGCAACGCCGTTCATGATGCGTTCAGATTTTTCATTTGCGACTTCTTTTTCAGACATTTTTCTGTTAGCGTTCTTAGCCATAACGACACCGCCTAACTATCGTCTTCGATAGTACCGCCGAAAATAGCATCAAACAAAGCCTCATTATCTTCATCGCCATCATATTCTGGTTTTTCAACAGTATATTTAGCCATGTACTTGTCATAAAGTTTCGACAATCCATTTTTAAGACCCATCATCTTTGCAAGATGACCCTTAAAGAACACATTTATATAAAGACCTATCTTATCAACATCGCGCAAATCTTCTTCGACTTCTGGTATCGGCCTTGTGTTTTCCCACTTATCAATCAGCGTTCCAAACGTTTGATTGTCAGCAGTCGTATCTCCAGAATTTTGCTTTGGCTGCAACTTAGCAGTTTCAAGCAATTTTTGAAATGTTGCTGTTAAATCTTTTGTATCGCTCTTAGCTCTAGTAGCTTTAAGTATTTCAAGCTGCGTAAAGCATATATTTTTAAATATTTCTTCTTGAGCTTTTGTGTTACACTCGTGTCTAGCAGTCCAATCATTATATTGCTCATAAAGAAAAAGATAATCTTCGTTTTCGAAGCCAGTGCCGAAAATCTTTATAGCAGCTTCAATTTCTTTCTTCTTGTCTTCATCCTGATCCGACAAATCAACATCTTTAAAGGCCATATTCTTCTCAGAAATCGTTGTGTCATAATCTTTACCTTTATATTGGGTTAATTTAATTTGCCTAATATAAGTTGCAATGACAGAAGATGTTAATCCTTTTGTATCAATTTGTTTTATAACGCTGTCAAAAACATTGTTGCTATAATAAATATCAAGAAACATGCACATTCTTTCAACAGCTTTTCTATCTGGATTACTGTAACCAAGTTTCTTATATGCGGTTAAATAATGTTTATATAATTTTTCAATGCATTCTTTGCAATAAGGAATCTTACCAGCTGATTTAAATAGAATGCTATCGGAACTGTAAAATTCTCTTTCATTGAAATCTTTATCGCAGCATATACAATGTAGTGTCGAAGCTGCTTTTTTGCTCCTTGTTTTATTTTCTTCCATACGACACTACACCACCTTTCTTCACACTGAAACGCAAAATCAAGCGTCGTATATTATTAGAATTTCATGTCATAAAGACACTCAAGACCATTCTCAGTAACAACTGAAATAGTTTGTTCTGGTTTGTTTTTAAGTCTTTTATCCATACAATAGTTATCAGAACCAGACATACAACCAGACTGAATTACCTTGGTATCGTAAACAGTTGTCATAGCATTTGTATGCCTGTGACCCAAATACACAAGAGCTGGTCGCATTCCAAACATAAGAGTAAATTTTTGAACAACATTGCCTGGAGAATCTTTATCTCCATGTGATGCCATTACAACGTTTCCTCGCACACTAAACATCGCAATCGATTCTTCGATATTATTATTGTGAAAGTTAATGTTCTCGAAGTTTTGCAGTTTAGCTTCTAAAAATGGAATGGCAAGATGATCAATATTCTCACCTTTTAAAGAATCTTCTTTCTTTGGTGAAATCCTGGAGTGATTGCCAGGACACATATAAACATTGACTTCTTCGAAACGATAACTTAATTCTGATAAGAACTGTGAAATATAATTGGCGGCAGTTAAGAATTGGTCAATTAGGTTTTGATTATTTTCGATTCTCAATTCTGTATGAATTATACCGCTAACCAACTCAGACAAAATGACATGAGCGTTCTCGGAACCATGTCTTAATTGAACTTCAAAGATTTTGTCTAAGTAGTTGTTCATTCTTTCTCTAAGAATATCTTCATTGAACTTGTTGAAGTAATTATCTATTTCGATACCAGTATGTAAATCTGTCATAGAGATAATTAAGTCATTATCAGATTTAAGAACACCATCAAACTTCTTCATCTCGTCGTAAAGAAGAGGGTGGCAGTCGCTTTCGGCGATACTTCTTAACACCTGATCTTTAAAACTTTCTTTGCGAGCCTCTTCGCGAATAACACGTTTAAGCTCGTTTCTTTCATCTCTTACTTTTACTTTTTGTTTTTCAAGCTCTTGCTTTTGAGATTGCAGTTCTTTTAAATATTCGCCATCGCTCATCTCACCGAAAACTCCAGCATCATAAAATCTCTTGGCTTGTTGATATGGCTTCCTGAATGCAGAAGAAGAGAATGGCATATCTTCATTTCCAATCTCTTTGTTTATAACATCAGCAATATCATCCCAACTCATATCAAGTATTCCAGAATCTTTTGCCTGTCCAAGTCTCCAAATAAAATGTTCTAGGTTCTCAGACTCATCCATGTAAAAGTTCACGTATGGCACCTCCTTGTTTTTCATCTTGTTTTTAACCCAACAAGATGTTGGTGAAATATTTGATTTTCACAAATATCTTCCAAATTTTTATTTCATACACTGTTGGATGTTCTAGGTTTAAACTAATTTCACCCTTAAATAGAAAAAGAGCGACAGCATAAGCGCTATCGCCCCATATTCATCTAAATCATCTTTGTATCATGATATCTTTGCTGCTATGGCTGCGAAAGCAGCCACAACAACAGCAAAGAAAGGTGTAAAAATATGAATGCAAAGATTATGGCGTATGAACAATCATATTCATACGCGACTATATAAACAGCATAGCGCTGGTTATATAAAACTATTTAATTCCAGAACTAACCTTTTCGCAATAACTTCTTGTAATTTTTGCCTTTGGCTTTATCTTGCTCTTGGCGATAATAGATTCACCAGTTAGGTTATTAATTTTTTCATGCTCTGGAATATATGTCGCATCAATGACAATACCTTCAAATAATCTAATCGACACATCTTCATTTTCATTAGCGGAAGATAGAATATCAAAAACCTTATCTTCGGTTGCATCATAAATTTCTTTGACAAGACGTTTACTCTTGTCACATTCACTTGAAATCTCATTGATCAACATATCTTTGGTATATGTATTTTTTATTTTATTTTTATTATCCATCGAATTCCTCCATATTAAATATAATAGAAGGCGTTTGAAAAATGCTTTGAAATATTTACTTTCCATATAACCGACATTTCGCATTTTTCAAATTGCCTTAATTCTATGCGTTTTGCATTTTCTGTTTTTTAACATATAACCTTAATAGTAGGTTGTTTGATTAAGAAGTTTGCGCGCGTGACATTTCTCTTTTACGCTGTTTTTGCTTTCTTAATCTCGCAAGTTTTCTAACATGTTCGTCACGACACTCACTGCATCTGCAAGTTTCATTGTCTTTAACGTCAACCTCAAACCACTCACCACAGTCTATACACTGGATATCTTTAGTTTTCTTGTGAATATTATTTAGAAGATTGTCATATAAAATATCTCCATAACATAACCACAACGCCGCTTTATGTTTGCTTTTCTTAACATCATACAGAAATTTAACAAGTATATCTGCTATTTCCTTATCATCATATCCAAACCGAGATAATTCATTTTTTATTTCATCAGATGCGTTTTTATATTTCAAACTTTTGATATATTGAGATTTTCTAACAACATCAATAGAAAAAGTCTTATCAACACGTAAAGCATTTTCAAGTATAAAATGATGTTTGCTATTAAGCTCACAATATTTGACAATCATTGGATCGGTTTCTTCTTTAATTAGTTTTCCTCTGTCTGTAAATTTATATTCAAATTCAACATCAACATTACCCATCATTAATTTGTAATCAATATTATCCAATCCAAGTTTTCTACAATTGATGCGAGGATTTGGTATTGCACTCTCAAGTTTATTCACAAGACTCTCGTTAGCGCTAACAACCTGATGTTCGCTCTTATCCTTTGCATAAACAAAGAAGTGGGGGAGAGGATCATTAGTAAAATCAGTAATCAACTCTTTTTCATAATCTGGTCTTTCTGGTTTGTACAGAGTTTTAGCATAGTCGATTACAAAATTATTCTCCATACAAAGCAACCTGATAACATCAATCGCCTGTTTCTTTTCTTCGTCGGTTCCAGAAATAAAGACTTCACTATTCCAAATCTTAGAAATGTTATTGCTATATATGCCGATATTCCCACCAACAAAAGCGGCATTAAGCCCATTATAAATAGCGGCATTGTCAAGATGAACTGGTTCTGCCTTTCTCATATTGTAATATAAAGGAACGATATCGAATCTATTTAAGTTTCTTTCGGCAACTTTTATAAGAGTTTTATCGGCAACCACCAAACTCTTATCACCATCAACATCGAATTGAAGAATCTTGCTTATCATATCCTTGCAGCTAGTATAAACTGCGTCTGTGCAAAACCATTCTCTTATTCTTATTTGTCTTTCACCATATTCACGACAAGCAACGTTGTCTCTAATCGCATGTTCCATAAATAAATGGGGCGATCTAAGACAATCAAGTTTATTATCTTTTCTAAACAGCCAGCAAAAAACCTCACCATCATCAATCAATCCATTTGGATTTTCAATTCCCATAAACCAATGTTCGCAAGCTGCATAGAAATCTGGCAAGAGGAAGGTGTACTTCCCATGGACACTAAGCTTTCCAGCTTTGAATTTCTTAACCATACTATCTTTGATATCCCTTAATTGAGATTTGGCGTATTCATCATTCAATAGGGAAGGGTAGAGGTCGATTGCCTTTTGAAAAGCCGTCTTGTGCGTGTTGTATGGAGTAACACCGAACACATCCTTGATATTGTCAACAGAAGAGCAGAGGTTGTTAAGCTTGTCAATAGATTGCTTAGCCATATCCACAATCTCGTCATCTGTAACATCTGTTAATGTTTGAAGCATTTGATAGTTGATTGTCGCATCTTTGATTCTATCTTCTTCAACATTTGTCATACCAGCTGTGCAATTGTATTTCTTGAAAAGATACTTGTATTGATCCCATGATTCGTAATACTTATACATCTTGAACTGTGATTTCGTGAATATAACCTGGATATCTTCAGCGATAACATCGTGTTCTTTACCGTAAATATCTTTAATAATAGGAGAGCAACAATTTACTTCGATGAACCTTTTGAAATCAAAAGCTCCAAGCAAACCTTTTACCCACGGCAATCTGACCATGCGATTCTTACCCATGCTTGGCAACATCATACCAGCACCATCCGTATGAGTGATAGGCACATGACCAGTTGTTCTGTTCACAGAATAATCTTCATCGTCAATCAAATCGTATGTTCCAAGAACCTCTGTTTCGAAATCATCTATCACAATCGTCTTATCGATGTCGAATTCATCCCAAACATCAGTGGCAGAATTTGCGAGGGCAAGGTAGGCGAGATGCTTATTCGGGTTGTTGCCGCCTTTTGCGTTGATATCATCAACTGTAAGTCCGCACATAATAGACTTCTCGCATTTTTTCCAAACAGATTCTTTCACGAACACGCATTTCTTGGTTCTGATTTGACCAGCAGAAGAGGTGAAGTAAATGTATTTCTCACCTTTATACATAAAACCATGATAGATAAGATCTTTGATAACATCGAAGTAATAAACCTGGATTACCATAAAATCTTCACATAACTCGTCTGGCTTTGCACCAATCGTTCTCGTGAAATAAGAATCAAACACCGAAATGATATTCTTCTCAGACACCTGGTTGTCACGCAAGGTTCTAATGTGATGCTTTCCATCAGATTTGATATTCTCTTCAACTTTGTTGGAAAGAAGATCAAGCAATGTATTCTTGCTCTTCTTGATTTTCTCGTTCTTCATAGAGATGAGATTCTTATAGTTGCGATACTTTTCCCCAAGCTCTTTAAGATATTCGGCATCATCTCCATGAGAAGAGAAATCGTACTCATCCTTGCAAATCGCCGAAAGACAATCTTTGTCGATTCCATACTTTGAAAGCTCATCTTCCATTTCCTTGGTTCCGATAATCGTTCTCTTTGTCTTCCCGTCAGAACCTTTGATATTTCCACCATTCACAAGAATATTTCTCTCGGCTCTAAGCTTATGGTTTATCCAATGCAGATGAGACTCCTTGTTATCATAAAAGTTGCCAGTGTCAAGAGAGTATACGTTTATCTGTTTATCTAGCACATCTGCACCTCCTAACAGTATTCATATTCGCGACGCTAGTAGCGCCGATTGTCAAGTTTCTTAAGTCAAATTAAAAAATGTCCGTAGCGAAACCGATGATGCAGGCTACGATAAAAACACATGCGTAAAGTCCCATAACATTCACACCCATCTTTCATAACTCGTTTTCAAACTCTGGATACAGCATATAACATTATCAGTTAATTGTAAATATCATTTTCGTATTCTTTCCAAAACCATTTAACGTAATCATCGTAGTTGTCTCCTCCTTCAACATCATCAATGCCAGAGCAATATAGCCTATCGTCTTCTGGTGGGTAGAAGTCGTATTCGTCTAGCTCGTAATATTCATCAACGCAACCAACGTTCTCGTACTTTAAATATCCGATTGATCTTCCCATATCAAACACCTCCGTTCTCATCGAAGCAACCATTGTTATCGATGAGCCTTAACATTTTCTTCTTGTTTTTTATCTCAACACCGTAATAATCTTCTCCGCTTGCGAAAAGATGCTTTCCCTCTCGCTTGTAAGCATTACAGAAGATCGTATGAGTAGTAATCCATTTTCCGTTTACCTTAACCCTTGGCAACGACTCATAGTATATAAGCCCGATTTCTTTAAGAATCTTGATTGATTCAGAGAACGCTCTTGAAGTGATGTTTAAATCGTTTGCCATATCGCAATAGTAACCGTTGTATGCTTCTGGCAATCTCAACATTCTCTTCTCGATGCTTTCTCCTACTTCCTGTGCAGACAGCTTATTCGGCCTTCTGCTAATCATCATTCTAAGATAGGAGAACACTCTAATCAGAACATCTGGATTAACATATGTATCTTTCTTATTAGGATTTTGCCAAGATAATATCTTCTCAACCTCGTCAAGGTAAACAGTCGCGAATCTCTTCTTATTCGTCTGACACTCTTCCGTTATCTTCGATTTGTTGATAACAACAGTGCAGCAAGTTGAATTCGCAATCTTATCCTCTAAGTCCAAATATCCTTCGTCCTCAAGGAACTCAACCGTTTTCTTAAACTTGTCGTTTATTCCTCCTTTATGTCTATCTGGATTCTTACCGCACCATTCAACCATCTTGTTCAATGAGAACATGGCTTTCCAATTCAACCCTCTGTTAACAGAGAAGAATGAAAATGCGGTTACAAGCCTATCTCCAATATCCTTGTTTCTTTTCAAGATGATTGAAGAAGGTATGACGAAGTAAGTTCCAGAAGAACCATCAAGCTCTTCAATAGAAGACCTTTCGTATTTAGATGCCGACATTCAATCACCTCCAAACATCAACCTAAAATCAATTTTTATCAATGTACAATACTGTATTCTATTGTAAAGGTACGTTAAAAAGTGCCGACCACCCACAAATAGTGTGGGTGGTTTCACATATTATATCAAAACCACCCACAAAAATGTGCGGATTTCTGCAACTCCTAACAATAAGATAATATAACAATATAGATAATATAGCGCAACATGTTTTGAAACTCGGTCAATAAATAGCAACGTAGGCCACAAACTAATCGTTTCGGTGCTGGCGCACCAATCAACAACGATGCTTACGCGTCAATTATCTTTACTGTCACTTTCAGTATATGGAGTTGGCTTCAAATAGGCAAAAAGAATTTAAAGCTTTTTAAAAAAATTCTAATAAAGATATAGTCAACATGCTTATATATGGTTTTACAAAAAAACAAATGATTAAACAGATATATACCTATCAGAAATAGACTCCGTTATTAAGCGTATATAACCATAAATTAATGCAATCTATTAAAGTATTTCCCAAAAACAGACGGTAAATCGCGAAATTTTATTTCACTAAATAACATTGTATCAAGGTTGAATTGTTTGTTTCATTCGGATGTTGTTTTTTCATTATATTGCGATCATATGGTGTACGTTGTTCTATATAGTTGGTATGTAGTTATATTTACTAGTGTTTTATATTGATTTGTTTTACCTGATGAGAACGATATATAGATAGTTTTATTTAATTGCTTGATTGTTGATCAAGATAATTCGTTCCGTTGATAAACCGTTATTTTTTATGTTGTATATGTAGTTATATATGTGTTGGTATGTGTGGTGATTTTGACGTTGATTTGGTTGGTGTTTTTGAGCTTTGTATGGTGTTGGCGTGGTGTTTTGGTGTGTAAAATTTTGCTGGTTGTGTTTAGATTGACCACATCCCCGCTCCCTTTTGTTAGTTCGCTACCTCATCAGTTTTAACTACCCCGCCTATATGTGTACCGTTTTTGGTACAAACAACGAAACAAAAACGCCCGATAGTACCCCGTTTTTATCGAACAAAAAAACGCGCGCTATATTCCATGATTTTATCGCACCAGATTATTTTAACCCTACCCCGTTACTAGGATAATAAAGTTTCGATATATCGTACAAACATTCTAAAGTTAACCACGGTGAACAGATCCCCCTATCTCAAACGAGAATAATATCCTCATGCCAGAATAATATTTTGGTGCTAGGATAATATTTTCGTTTGAGGATAGCGAACGTTGTTCGTTGTTCGATACAACGTACAACGTATAATAATATATGCATCGTGCAACTATAGGCATCAAACTACTACTAGCACGATGCAACTATTATACGCTATACAATACCTCGCAAGCTATACGCCTATACGCAACCGAACGCGCAAGCGCCCAAACGCCCTATAACGCTATATAACGCCCTTATAAGCCGCGCGAGCGCTAAACGCCTACACAAACACCCAAACGCCCAAACTATAGCCCCATATCGCCCTACAATGCCCTCAAACGCCGTTCCCCCTGGTCAAACGCGTATTTTAGTATTCTATATAGCTCGCTATACCTCACGCGTATAACGTCGTTATATCTTGCGTCAATAGCAGCCTATTTTATATAGTTCGCTAACTTATTATAGTGTACCATAAACGGGACACGCTACAATTATTTCATATTTCCTACACATTTCAATTTTACGTTTTCCCTGGTCAAACGCCTATTTTCGATATTTTCAAAAAAAACGATGAAAAACGTTTACACATCATCCTAAACGTGGTTAACTATGCACTGTCACCGATGAGGCGCAAGCCAAACGGTGAGGGGATAACGCCCGTAGTTTGGGAACGTTATACCTATAATCGAATAAGGCAAATAGTATCATAAGACTACCCTATTGCATCATTTGCATATAGCGCGCAGTGACGTATGATGCTATCCCTAGGAATCCTACGGGTATAAGTCGCGTGATTCGCTCCGTGCATCAGCGTAGGCAATACCGAAACCGATTCGCAGTTTGACAACGAAATATGACGTTTGCCACGTGGTAGGCGAAACCATAGCGAAATTGCCGTGCAGAGATTAATCATAGGTGACGGGATAGGCGTGAGGATGAACACGTGACAAGGGTCAACGAGCGCAGAACGTTATAAACCATAGCCTACATTGTAGGTTGCCCGCATGACGGCAATTCCGCCGTCATGATGAAGGGATATATCATGTGAAATATTGTTATAGCTATTATACTTGATTGCATCAGGGCATACATTATAAGTGACAACGGCACGGGTCTTCTCGTGCTACCGTCATGCGGGTAAACCTCAATGAAAGGAACTATCATGAAAAAACAACTCCGTCATTGTTCGGCCTATGTCAACATTGAGAGCAAAGGTTTTTGCAACAGCTATGAACTAGTAAGCTATAGCACGCCCGTTGCATTGTTTGGTATGGTAGACGGCGAACTGGTAGACGATAACGGCGAAATCCATAACCGCGAGGGTATGGCTTTACTGTTAGGCGAATACTATGACTGTTCTACCACCACCATGATGCACGTTCGCAAGTTTTGTGAGGACTATCTCGGTGTGCAGGTGACTATTTCCGATATTCGGAAGGCACTCAAAACTGATAATATCCTATGCAATGGATGCGGCGGCGATATTGCCGTGTATCGCGTATCATGGTAAAAGTTGATCTAGGTTAACATTGTGGGCAACTTACAACGTGGGCTATGGTGTGTATCCTAATCCTATCATGCAGGGCGCAAGCAAACTACTTGCAAACTACCAGATAGGAAGGTGTTACTATGACCGCGAAAATTACGTTTTACGTTGGATTGAATGATAAGGATGCAAAAATCCAACTCATCGATTCAATTACCGCCTCTCGTATCGTGGAAAGAGTGTTCTCACGGCATGAGGTAGACGGCGCGACAACTAGTTTTGCCCGTGGTATCTACAAACACGATGACGGTACTGTAGTCGCAGAAGAAACCATATTGATTCAGGTGTTCGAATTTGGCGAACCTATCGACGTTGCCGCCATTTGCGAGGACTTGAAAAAATTACTCAACCAAGAAAGCATTGCCGTTGAGAAACAGGAAACTAACAGCCAACTATATTAAAGCACGGCTTGCGCCTTGCCTGATGGGATTAGGAATCATTTCTGACAGCTTATCAAGCAGGGCGCAAGGAATGGAGTTCATTATGTTTACCCAAACAATGTTCATCACTCTTGCAACTAGTGTTGACAAAGCTAAACAGCAGGGCGATGTCTCGTGGGAAAATATCAACAACATTTTCCACGAACATGCGTTCGATAAACGGTATAAGGTTTATTTCGGCACTTGCACCAATGATATGAGTGGTATTTGGTATGTCGGAGACCCCGATAGAAACGGGTATAAATGTTGTGTTGAGTTCCAAAACGACAAAATTTATGTCCGTCCCGTGCGCGGCGGTGTAAATCATGATTTATACCAGAAAAAACCGTGTTACGAGATGACGCGGTTTTATGATGACAGACATTCTGATGTTCGTTATCATGCGGAATGGCAAAGCAAGGTGCTTATTTAACAACTGCGACTTTTGCGCCTTGCCTGATAAGCTGTCGGAAAATGTTTGCATTATCCTCATAGGTGGTAAAACCCAAAGCCTAGGAGGAAAAATGTTCTACGCATATTGCAGTTCGGATTATTTCGTGTATGAACCAGCGGAAGGCGGATACTATGTGCGGTGTTCGGAAATTACCGAATGCCATAAGTTTTACACGTTGGAAGAAGCCTATGCGGAACTTTTGACCATGGTAATACAAGCGGAAAAAGAATGGGAAACCGTGCAAAGCGCGTCCTGGAATTGCGGTTTCAAGACAAAACTATTGACCGTGTTGCCACCTACGGGGATAATGTGAGCGGAAGGTTTTGCACAACCCGCAACGCAGGGCATAGCGGAAGGGTAGGCTATCATGGAAAAAATCTATGCTGTTTACTTTGAAGCTGACGCGCGGAATATCGCGCGGCCTTGTAGAACGGAGGAATTCCCGAACATTGATTCGGCTATGGTTGCCGCGCGGATAAATGAGCGCGGAGACGGGGCGGAAAATACTTTCATCGTTTTCGCTGATGGAGTTTCTGTTTACGAATCGAACATGGTTTCGGAATATTATGTTGACATCAACGAATTTGTGTAGACATTGTGGATCAAATTTGCTATGTCTTGCGTCGCGGGTTGTGCGGAAAATTTTTCATTGCTATCCTAGGCGGTATGAAACGCCATGCGGAAAATCAAGCCTAGGAGGAAAAAATGAGCAAGCTGAACACCACGGAAAAAATGTTGGCTGCTGGCTACGGAAAAATTATGCACAAGCATAGTTATTCCCATTCGTCTGCTCTGTTCTATAATCCCGTTACAAAGGAAGATTTTTGGGAAACGGTGAGCGACGCAGATGACCCACGGAATGACAAGTGGGACTTGTATCATATGCCCATCAACGAAGAATATTTGCGGCTCTATAATATTGAGCACGGAATAATCTTCATAGGCGCGACGGTGAAGGTTTTCAAAGGACGGAAAATTCCCATTGGCACCATTGCCAAGGTGGAAAAAATCAAGCCGTTCTATGACCGTTATGGGCGTTGGTGCTGTAATTATGCGTACTTCGATGACGGAAGAAAAACCAACATTGCCAACTGCGAACTGGTGACAGAAGCCTAACAACAAGGTGGTTGCACGGAATTTTCCTGATAGAATTTCCTTGCATAAGCAAGGTGAGTTTCGTGCTGCTGCCTAGGATGGCAACGGAAAATCTTTGACGAAAGGGAAAATCATGAACACATGGTTCGGAAAATTCACCGAAATGAACAAACCAGAACGTGCTTGGGTACGTGAACTTGTCGGAAAATTCGGCTGGAATGTTCGCGTTGCGATTCAGCAGGTTTATCTGTTCGGAATAAATCGCACTTGGGTTTACAACTATCACACTGGTGAACTTGTTGCTAAGGCATAATGGAATTTTGCCTTAGCAAACCAATGTTTTGCGCTAACAAGCCAACGGAATTTTTTTGAAAGGAAAAATCATGCTGCGAGAAGATGAATTGACATCCGATGAACAATGGCTATATATGCCAAAGTGGAGAAAAATCCTTATCGGAATTTTCATTGCGTTGCTGCCGCTTATCGGAAGCATTCAATCGGTCAATTTCTAACAATAGGAGCGGAATATTTCTTGATTGAAATATTTCGCTCTTTTTTTTTATATCGAAAAGTTAGCCATAGTTAACAAATCGCTTGTGGAAAAAACTGACGGAATAAAATTAACCAAAGCTAACTAAGCTCTGTAATGCGATCTAAGGAGCGGAAAATTTGAAAACGATTAAGCGCTAACTGAAAATTTAATCACGTCTTAGAAGGCATTACAGAGCCTTACAGAAGCAAAGCGAAATAAATCAGCAAGCGGAAAATCGCGAAAGCGGAAAATCGAAAGCGAAAGCGGAAAATCAAGAGGGCAATCAGGCAAACCAAATTGTCCTTTGTGTGGAATAATCTAACGCCATGAGTTAGCCATAATCTTTGCATGAGTATATATACTTAGCAGAATGTTCTTGCATCAGTATGATTTCGTAGCAGAATTATTCTCAACCTGGAATATTCTTGC
>ULNP01057000.1_pt1 | contig 35854 bp, 34 predicted proteins | sample 1951941 | NCBI WGS metagenome assembly ULNP01 (sample SAMEA4835579, study PRJEB28245) | human gut metagenome | biome: gut microbiome; material: fecal sample | place: Denmark | collected 2008
GGTGCCGAGCATCGGGTCGATTTTCATGTAGTCGCCCGTGTCGTATCGGTGGTTCGAGCGCGCGGAGAAAATCGGGTTCAAATATATGCAGGTGACGCCGAGGCTCTCGAGATAGCCGAGCTTCTCTTCGATACCCTTGAGGTCGCCGCCGAAAAAGTCGTATTTTTCAATTTTTCCGTCGGAGTCGGGCTCCCAGTCGGGCTCTTCGCCCCAGCGGGAGTGATATTCCGCCGCGGGCTTGTTCTCGGGCAGGGAAGTTTTGCCGGAGCGGCAGAACCTGTCCGGGAATATCTGATACATTGTGCCGCCGCGAAGCCACAGGGGCGTGTCGCAGTTTTCGCGGCATACGGTCAGCCGCCAGCGCGAGCCCTCGCCGATGACGGCGCTGCCTTTAGATTCAAGTGATATTTTTTTTGTGCCCCACGGGGTGTCGTATTCAAAAAAGTACCAGACTATCCCCGCGCTTTCGGGCGCGGCGGTCTCGAGCCGCCACCATTCCTCGTTTTCGCCCTGCATTCGCTCCCACGAGAAAGAAAAATCTTCTCTCTCACCGCCGTCCGTCTCAAGAATGAGACGAACCGCGCTGCACTGCTCCGAGCGGGGCAGAACTATCCTGAAAATCATATCCTCACCCGAGCGCACAGCCGCGCCGGGCGAGAGATGATATTTTTTTCTCGAGTTGTAGGGGATAAAATGCATTTAAATCTGCCTTTATTTCGTGAGGATATATGTGCTGTCGGTGTTTGAAGCTGAGCTCTTCATTTCAATGACCTTCTTCGAGACGGGGAAATTGCGCTGGGCGTCCGCCTTGAGGGAGCTGAGATCGACCGCGAAAGCGGAGGCGTTCGCGCTCCAGAGAGAGCCGTTGTATATATCGCTGCTGCCGCCCGCAGCCGCTTCGCCCTTCATCGCGCAGATAACGGGAGTGCCGGAGCACGCGGAGACGCAGGAGTTGACGAAGTTCACGAGCGCGGCGTTTCTCGATACCGAGCCCTCGCCGTCAAATGTCGCAACGTTAGAATTTAAGTCGGGGAACTGCACGCCGTCGAGCAGTATTGCATCAACGCCGAGGTTCTTCACTTCCTTGACGACTTCGAGCAGATAGTTCTGAGCCGTCTGCGAATAGGGGTTGAGCCACGGCTTGCCGCCCTTGGAAGCCTCGTTGTCGAGCCAGATCATCTGAGTTTTGTTGTAGTGAACAGCCATGGTGCGGTCAATGCGCGGCATCTGTGTATCTTTGAAGCAGTATATGCGCGCCACGACTTTTATGCCGGACTGCTGAATTTTCTTGACGCTCGCGGCGGCATTCGCCTGAGCCTTTGATGACGGAGCTTTATCTTTTACAGCCGCTATAGAAGAGGGATAGCTGAGATAGCCGGATGCGTCTTTGAAGTCGATGACAACGGCGTTCTGACCCGCGCTCTTGAGCGAGGATACGAACTGATCGAGTCCGCTGCCGCCCGCGAGCAGGGAGACATTGCCGACGCGCGCCTTTATCTCGGCAGAAGTCTGATGATTATCGGCGGGAGCGGTCGTGTCGTTCTTGCCGCCTTTGTTGTTCTTGCTATCTTTGTTGCCTTTGTTATCTTTTTCGGCCTTCTGCGTGGTTTCGATATTCGCGTCGGAGATGCCGAGGAGCGTATCGGTGACGAAAAATGCCGCAGTGAAGACAACAGCCGCGCCGAGAACGCACGCGAGGACTATTCCGACTATCTTATTGCGTCTGCGCTCGGTGTAGCTCTTGCGGCGCTTCGAGCCGCCCGCCGCGTGCTTGCTGAACGCGGTTATGCTCCTGTGAGTGCCGGGAGAAAAATACTTGTCATATTTGCTGCGTTTTGCCATTTTTCATCATCCTCTGTGCCGCGCGGCGGGCATGACATCACCCGTCGGCGTCGGAATTTTTTAATTAATTATGAGAACAGGGAGCTGCCCGAGAAGCCGGAGAACGCGAGCGAGAGCAGCGCGACGTAGACGAACGCCGCCGGAGTGCCGCGGAAGGCTTTGGGCATATCCTGATTCTGCGAGATTATGTGCAGACCCTTGCATATGAGCGTCGCCGCGAGAATGAACGCGAGACCCGCGCCGATGCCGGAGCCGATGCTCTCGGGGAGAGTATAGGCTGCGCTGCGGTTGAGCAGGGGAGTTGCGAGCACAAGGGTGTTGAGCGCCGCCATGCCAAGCGTGCCGAGGAACTTCTCGGTCGCGCCGAGGGCGAGCTTGAGTATGAGTCCGGTTATCAGGAAAACTACGATAAGCACGCCGCTGAACATTGCAAAATGCAGTGCCGAGGGCAGAGTGCTTAGCACCGGTATCATTTCGAGCGCGCGGCAGGCGAGTGCCGTGACGGTCGAGAAAAATGCGATCATCGTCGAGAACATCCAGAGTCTGCGCGGCTTCTTCGCAAGCATAAGAGCTTCGCTCGCCGCGTATCCGCCGTTGAAGACGAGATTCTGAATGAACACTGTGTAGAGTGCTGTGGAGAGCAGATCAAAAAACCAGGTCATGTTCATTTGTCTCCCTCCTTCTTCTCGTCGGAGTCAAAATCCTTTGCTTCGTCGAACAGGCGGTTGAACGCCGAGCCGTAGTCCTTGTCATCTTCGTCTTCGTCGTCTTTGGCGAAGATATCGGAAAGGTCAAATTTGCCCTCGCCGTCGAGCGGCTTAAAGTGTGCCAAGTCGTCCTCTTTGGGGTCTTCGGCTTCAACGGTCTCTTCGACTTCGACAGTCTCTTCTGCTTCGGCAGTCTCTTTTTCCTCTTCTGCGGGAGCCAGATTTTCGGGAAGATTCTTCTTACTGACTATGACGGAAGTTTTCTTTATCTTCATCTCGGTCTCTGCCGAGTGCTCGGGGAAGCGCTTGTTTATCAGCGCCTTGAGCGCGGCGGCGAAGAACGCGAGGACCAAAAATCCGCCGAACGGCATTAGAATCGCCGGGTAGGTCATCGGGATTTTGATATTTGCGCCCCATATGGTGGATGAGCCTATCATTTCGCGCAGCGCGCCGACGGGGATAATAACCGCCGCATAGCCGAGCGCTGTTGCTACGGAGTCAAAGAACGCATGGCGCAGGTCGGTCTTGACCGCGAGCTTCTCGCAGTGCAGGGCGATTATCGAGTTTGCCGCCGTCAGGGCGAGATATATGCCCGCGCCGAGGCTGATTTCGGGCATAAAAGTATCGATTGCGTATATGATTCCGGCGATTATCGCCGTGCCGATGAGCAGATATATCGCGACTCTTATCCATCTTGGGACTCTTTTGAGCGCGAGGCAGGCGAAGACCTGCGTGATAATGAGCACCGGGAAGAACGCCGCCGCGAGCAGGACAGCCGTCTTGAGCGTCGTCGCGACTGCGACTATCGCACAGAGACCTGCCGCCTGGATGAGCACCGGGTTGTGAATAAACGTGCTGCTGAACAGCGCGTCGGAGAATGAGTATTTTCTGCCTGAACTCATGCCGGCTCACCTCCCTTTAATGCTGCTTTCTGTTTTCTCTTTTCCGCGCTCTTTGCCATCGACTTTTCAATGAACTTGTGGTAGCCGATTTTTCTCAGCGCGCTGTCAACTATCGGCCAGAAAGCGTTGGTGAGCAGGATGCCGAAGCAGGTGCCGTCCTCAAACGTGCCGAAGTAGCGGAGTATCATGCAGATTATTCCGGCGAACGCACCGTAGATAAATCTTGTCAGCGGGTGTTTCGGGCTCGTGCCGGGGTCGGTTACAAAGAATATGCCCGAGAAGAGCAGGCTGCCTGCGCACAGCTCCGTGAGCAGGGATACCGGTCTTGAAAACGATCCGCGCGGGAAAATTACCGCAAGCATGGAGCAAACAGTCAAAAATCCGAGGACATTGAAGAGTCTCTTCGGTTTTCCTGCGGCGAGCAGAGCACATGAGCCGAGCAGCGCGACCGCACAGCAGGTGCCGAGCGGACCGGCGACATTGCCGGATATCATCGACATTATGCCGACGGAGTTCATATGCTGTATGCCGCCCGCGCTCAGCTGAGCAGCGAGAGACGAGCCCGCGTCAAAGACATCGAACGACGCCGAGTCGATGGCGGGATATTTGAAAACCTCGTCCGGGAAGCAGACGGTCAGAAACGCCATGCCTGCCGCAGCGGGCACGAACGGAGCCTTGTGCGCCGGACCGAACGGAATTTTTGCAACGAGAATCGCGAACGCCGCGCCCGCGCCTATCAGCCAGATCGGTGCGGTGGCGGGCAGAAGCATAGCAATGGCGAAGCCCGTGAACACCGCGTGCATATCCGACAGACAGTTTAGCTTCCTTTTCATTATCAGCAGCGCGACTGCCTCAACGGCGACCGCGCTTATGATTCCCGTAAGTATCGCCCTGAATGCGAGCGCGCCGTAGTAATACCAGCTGACTATAGCGGGTGCGGCGAGCATGAGCAGATAGTTCATATAGGGACTTTTAGGCGCTTTTATGCGTTTGAATCTTGCCATAAAACCAACCTTTCCGTTTGCCGGCTTATTGCGCTGGCAAAAATTTTGCATTGCACGCCGCGGGGGCGCGTAATATTATATAAGGCAGAGAACTTTCTGTTTATTAAGGAGGGGATGCGCTTTGAAGATACAGGCGCCGACTGAAAACAGGATAACAATCGAGCTTTCGGCGCGCGACATGGATGCGCTCAATATTACATACGAGCAAATGGACTACTCTAATATTGAGACGCGCCGCGTGGTCTGGACTCTGCTCGACAGAGCGGGTCACGAACTCAAGCGCGACATCGACCCGAGCGGGCGGATGATAATCGAAGCGGTGCCCGCAGGCAGGGGAGGATGCGTCTTGAAATTCACCCTCTGTTCGGACGGCAGCCGCGGAGTCCGCCAGCCCCCGTCAATAAAGAAAGGGGAGAACACGGCGGTCTATGAGTTCGGCTCGATCGACGATGTTATGGATGCGGCGCACGCGCTCGGCAGAAGCCTTGAAAACAGCGGGCTGTATGAGTCGGGCGGCGTCTATCGCCTGCTTCTCGGCGAGAGCATTTCCGACGCGCCGGAGCATATTCTCAGCGAGTTCGGCGCGCAGATAAATTCCTTTGCCGCCGCTTCGCACACCCGGGAGCACTGGCGGTGCATAGCCGAGGGCGACGCGCTGAAAAAGCTTTCCGGCAATTGATTATTGGCAGTTTGCGGCGATATCTTTCATCTCGGCTATCGCCTTTGCGGGGTCAGCCGCGCCGAAAACCGCGCTTCCCGCGACAAAGACGGTCGCGCCGCGGCGGGCGGGCTCTTCAATGGTCTTTGCGGATATGCCGCCGTCGACCTGAATCTCAATATCAATCGAGCGCTTCTCGCACTCCTCACGCAGCGCGCTTATCTTCGGCATCATGTCCGCCATGAACTTCTGACCGCCGAAGCCGGGCTCAACAGTCATGATGAGCACCATGTCGAGCTTGTCGAGATAGGGGAAAACGCTCTCAACGGGGGTGCCGGGCTTGACGGAGAGTGCCGCCTTGCAGCCCGACGAGCGGATGAGGTCGATAGTCTCGTCGACCGGGGAATCCGACTCGATGTGGAATGTGATAACATCCGCGCCCGCTTTCACAAAATCGGGGATATACCTGAGCGGCTCGCTTATCATCAGGTGAACGTCAAAGACGAGCGAGCTTTTGCCGCGGATACTTTTTATGATCGGCGCGCCGAAGGTTATGTTGGGCACAAAATGTCCGTCCATCACATCGAGATGGAGCCAGTCCGCGCCGGCCTTTTCTATCATTGCGGCCTGCTCTCCCATTTGGGAGAAGTCGCCTGCGAGCATTGAAGGAGCGATCTTTATCATCGTTTTTTCGTCCTTTCGTATTTTCATACATACCTTATACCATTATACCAACTAAATCCCGTTTAGTCAATCGCGCGGGGCGTCTTTGGAAGTCTTTACAAACAGTTAAAATTATGGTATTCTTTGACGGAGAAAATAAATCCGGGATGTGTGCAGAGCTTCCCGAACAAGGAGAAAATGAAAATGAATGTTTATGATTTTGACAACACCATCTACGACGGCGAGAGCTTTATTGATCTGTTCATCTTTCTTTTCAAGAAAGACCCCTCGCTCGTCAAGTATATTCCCGATGTTATCAACGGGCTCTACAAATACACAAAGGGCACGATAAACGCCGAGGAAGCGCTGGAGCAGTATTCCGATGTCGTTACCGATTACTACAACAGCATCGAGGATTTCGACGCGCTCGTCACCGAGTTCTGGGATACGAATATCCACAAGATAAAGCCGTTCTATTTCCGCCAGAGGCAGGATGACGATATAATAATCTCCGCGAGCCCCGAGGTTCTGCTCGACGATGTCATGCACAGGCTCAACATCAAGAATTATATCTGCTCGCGCACCGACGGCAACGCGCATATAACCGACCTCTGCTTCCGCGGCAGAAAGGTCGAGCTGTTCAAGGAGATGTATCCCGATACGATAATCGACATTTTCTATACCGATTCCGTCAACGATACCCCGATGATGGAGATCTCCGAGCACGCGTTCCTCGTCTCCGGCAACAAGATAAAGCAGGTAAAGTAAAAATAAAAATTCAAAGCCTCCGTGTGATATCATGCGGAGGCTTTTTGTTGCAAATGATAAATTGTAATTTTTATTATTGCGTGCTTGCCTGTTGACAACATAATAATACAACAAATAGGACGAATTTTGATTTGCGAATAATTTGCCTTGCAGCGTCGAAAACAAAAAATCCTACCCAAAGGAAACCCATGGGTAGGATCTGCTGCTTTATAAATACGCCGCGGATTCGGCGAGCGGGTCTATTCAAAAATTGCGGTGGTGATGCTGTAGGCGGGGATGGTCAGCGTCTGCTGATATGCTCCGTCATAGGTGAGCTCGACTTTTCTGTTGCCGTCGGTCGTGTATGTCGTGAGGTGATCCCTGCCCTCTATGCCGCTCAGGGAGAAGGTGTGCTCCTTGCCGCCGTTGACGATAACGAGAACGATCTTTCCGTCCGGAGTCAGGAACGCGGCGGTGTTTGTGCGGAAGCCTATATAGTTTTCAAGCTTTTCGCGGCTCATTGACGAGAATCTGTCGTTGACGTCCTTTTTGCAGGAGATGAGACGGCTCCCCTCGGGGACGAACTTCGAGAAATGCGCCATCGCGTAGTATCGCTGGGCAACATAGTATTCGCTGCAGTCGTGGTTGGCGATTATCAGTCCGTCGCCGTTTTCGTCGCCCTCGCTGACCGCGACCCAGGCGGACCAGAAGGAGGCGTTGGAGATGAACAGATCCTGCGCCATGACGCGCGCCATAAACAGCGCACTGCGGGTGGATTTATTTGACATGGTGACGGGCAGCTCGCACCACTCGGACATATCATATATGACTCCGGGGTACTTCTTTATGTATCTGCCCCACCAACTCTTGATGAAATAGTTGATATCCGAGCAATAGGAGTGATATGTATATGTGCCGAGAACTTCGCGAAGGTCGGGGTCGTTGTAGACATATTTGAGATAATCAAAGGTCTTGCTTGTTATCTTCGAGACCTCGCACATCGAGAGCTTGACGTCGAGCCCGCGCGCCTTGATGCTCTTTGCAAAAAGCTTGTAGAGCTTGAAAAGCTCCTCGGTCTCATAGTGGCAGCCCTCCTGAGAGACGTCGTCGCCGCCCCAGGACACCTGCGGCTCATTGACGGGGCTGATATACTTGATAGGATAGCCGAGCTCGATAAAGTGCTCGGTTATGTCAAGGAAATAATCGACATATTCCTGATAGCATTCGGGCTTTAAGTTGTTCTGATGCTTTTTGAAGCCGCCGCTCGCCTGACCGGTGATTGTCATTGAAAAGTGGGGGGAGTTTGAGAACAGAACGACCGAGTCCACGCATCCGTAGCTCATCGCGAGGTCGAGTATCTTCATCGACTCTGCGTCCTGCGACCAGTCGTATTCGTATTTTCCCGTCTTTTCGTTATAGACGAGGAAGCTTTCCGTGCTCTTCCACGAGTCGCGGTCGAGGCGTGTGTTGGGGTTCTGCTTTTCGCCTGAGCCGACATTGAAGCGGTAGACATTGAGCCCGAGACCCTCTTTGCTGAACAGGAGCTTCGTTATTGCCTCTGCGTTTTCGCTCGCACCTGCAACCTGCGGCCACCATGCGGCGGCTGCGCCCCAGCCCATAATCTCCTGTTGCTGAGAGGTTTCGTCTATTTTGAGGTTGACGTGGCTCGTGTCCTTCGTTGCAATATTCGACACGGATATCGATCCCGTGATGCACAGCGAGATGATAAACACGAGGACATCATATATAGTTTTTCTCAGTTTTTCCATAATGTATCCCTCCTGATACCACAAGTTTATCAGAAGAAATATAAAAGGTCAACCAAAAAATCGAAAAGAGTTGCTGCGGGACAGTATGTTTCGCCGCACCCTACGAAGTGCGCGTCAATAAAATTGTGCAATTTCGCGGGCGAATGAAATCCAACCATACCATGCACTTTTTCACTATTCACTTTTACTTATTACCTTGAGCGAAGCGAAACACCACTGCAGGGGAGTCTAAAATCAGGCAAACGGAGTTCATATAGAAAACAGAAATCCCCGTATGTCCTTGCATACGGGGAAATGTTTTAGAGTATGATAAGATTTTTCGGCGCGTGGGTGAGTCCGCGGCTGCCGTCTTCCGTGATGAGCACCATGTCCTCTATTCTGACTCCGAAAAGTCCGGGCAGATAGATGCCGGGCTCCGCAGTGACAAGATGTCCGGGGGCGAGAATCTCTTTCGAGCGGGGCGATACGCGCGGCTGCTCGTGGATCTCAACGCCGACTCCGTGACCCGTGCCGTGGCCGAAGAATTCGCCGTAGCCCGCGTCGGTTATGATATCGCGCGCGGCTTTGTCCGCGTCGGCGCAGGAGACTCCGGGAGCCATCTTCTCCATCGCGGCGAGCTGCGCTTCGAGGACGGTGTTGTATATCTTCTTCTGCTCTTCGCTTACGGAGCCGACTGCGACGGTTCGCGTCATGTCGCTGTGATATCCGCCGACGACCGCACCGTAGTCCATGGTGATGAAATCGCCGTTTTCAATCTTTTTGTCCGAGGGCACGCCGTGCGGCATCGATGAGTTGACTCCGCTGACTGCGATCGTCTCAAACGAGAGCGCCTCCGCGCCGTTTCGGAGCATATAGTAGTCGAGTTCGAGCTGAATCTCGCGCTCGGTCACGCCGGGCTTTATGAATTCAAGTATGTGGTCGAATGCGCGCTCGGCTATCACCTGCGCCTCGCACACGAGCTTCACTTCGTCGTCGGATTTTACCATTCTGAGCGCGTCTATCGCGCGGTCGGCGTAGTTCTCGGTGCAGATGCCTGTGTCGGGCATCCACTTTGTGAACTCCTCGAACTGGGCGACGGTGAGTCTCGTCGTCTCAACGGCGAGGTTGTTTATTTTGAATTCGCTCATCAGCTGCGGCAGCTCGGTGCTCAGATCTTTTGTGAGTCTGACGGGGCAGACGGTTATCTTCTTCTGCGCCGCCTCGACATAGCGCGAGTCGGTGAGGAATACCGTGCCGTTTCTCGAAATGAGCAGAACGCCGTCCGACGACGGGAACGAGGTGAAATAGCGCCTGTTCTCCTCGGACATTATCAGCGCGCCGTCGAGCTCCGACGGCAGAAGCGAAAGAAACTTGTCGAAAATCATTCTCTGTTCCTCCTTAGGGTACTTTGAAAAAAGCGGTGAGAAATCCCTTTCCCACCGCCTTTAAATGTACAGTTGTACAGTGCAGGTACTTATTTGTACTTGCGCTTGCGAGCCGCCTCAGACTTCTTCTTTCTCTTGACCGAAGGCTTCTCATAGTGCTCTCTCTTGCGGACCTCCTGGATAACTCCGTCTCTGGAAGTCTGTCTCTTGAAACGCTTGAGTGCGCTCTCGAGAGATTCATTCTCTTTAACTTTGACCTGACTCATTAATATTCCCTCCCTCCGCTGCAATTGCAAGGGCTAATTAGCATAAGCTTGTCTCTAATTATACAACAGGTGAATTTTATTGTCAACCGCTTGGGGGGATTTTTTATTTTTGATTAAAATATCCTTTTTTACTGCGGCTTTACAACGAGGTTGACGAGCTTGCCGGGGACATAGAGCTCTTTTATAAACGCCATGCCGTCGGTGAACTCCTTGACCTTGTCGAGCTCCTTGGCTCTGGCAATCGCGTCGGCAGCCTCGATATCGGCGGGCACGGTGAAGCGGTCGCGGACTCTGCCGTTGACCTGAACGGCGATCTCTATTTCGTCGTCAACGCACTTGCTCTCGTCGTAGTCGGGCCACTTCGCGGTCGAGCAGAGACCCTCTTCGCCGAGCTGCTCCCACATCTCCTCGCACAGGTGCGGAGCGAACGGACAGAGCAGACGGATGAATACGGACAGCTCGTCCTTTGTCAGCGTGCCAACATCGTTTATCTCGTTGAGGCAGGTCATCATTGCGGCGATCGCGGTGTTGAACTTCATGTCCTCAATATCCTGCGAGACCTTCTTGACGGTCTTGTTCATTATCGATTCGAGCTTCTTCGTCGTGCCGTTGCCCTCGGCGATATCCGACAGGGACGCGACTCTCTCGAGGAAGCGCTTGCAGCCCTTGACGCCGCTCTCTTTCCACGGAGCGGAGGCGGAGTAGTCGCTCATGAACATTATATATGTGCGCAGGGTGTCTGCGCCGTATTTTTTGATAACATCGTCGGGGTCAACAACGTTGCCGCGGGACTTCGACATCTTCACGCCGTCCGCGCCGAGCACGAGTCCGAGACCTGAACGCTTCGCATACGGCTCGGGCACGGGGACCTCGCCGATATCATAGAGGAAGCGGTGCCAGAAGCGCGAATAGATAAGATGGCGCGTGACGTGCTCCATGCCGCCGTTGTACCAGTCGACGGGGAGCCAATATTTGAGCTTGTCTTTGTCTGCAAAGCACTTGTCGTTGTGCGGATCGATGTAGCGCAGGAAGTACCAGGACGAACCAGCCCACTGGGGCATTGTGTCCGTCTCGCGCTTCGCGGGCGCGCCGCACTTCGGGCAGGTGCAGTTGACGAAGGAATCTATCTTTGCGAGCGGGCTTTCGCCGCCCTCGCCGGGCTCAAAGTTCTCAACATCGGGGAGCTTGAGCGGCAGCTCATTCTCGGGCACGGCGACCATGCCGCAGTGCGGGCAGTGGATAATCGGGATGGGCTCGCCCCAGTAACGCTGGCGGTTGAATGCCCAGTCCTTCATCTTGTACTGGACGCCCTTTTCGCCTATGCCGCGCTCCTTGAGAAACTCGAGCATTTTTTCTATAGACTCTTTCTTGTTGTCCGTTCCGTTGAGGAAATCGGAATTTATCATCTCACCGTCGCCGGTGTATGCTTCTTTTTCAATGTCGCCGCCCTTGATGACCTGGATGATGTCAATGCCGAACGCCTTTGCAAAATCCCAGTCGCGCTGGTCGTGGGCGGGAACAGCCATAATGGCGCCGGTGCCGTAGCCCATCATGACATAGTCGGAGATGAATATCGGAATCTCCTTGCCGTTGACGGGATTGACTGCGGTGAGTCCGCTGAGCTTGACGCCGGTCTTGTCCTTGACAAGCTGAGTGCGCTCGAACTCGGTCTTTTTGCCGCATTCGGTGCGGTAGTTCTCGACCTCGTCCATGTTCGAGATGCGGTCAGCGTACTTGTCGATGAGCGGATGCTCGGGAGCCATGACCATGAATGTGACGCCGAAGAGGGTGTCGGGGCGGGTGGTGTATATGCGCAGCGTCTCATCAGTTCCCGAGAGGGTGAAGTTGACGAATGCGCCGGTCGAGCGGCCTATCCAGTTCTCCTGCTGAGCCTTTATATTAGCCGGGAAGTCGACATGCTTGAGTCCGTCAAGCAGCTTGTCGGCGTATTCAGTTATGCGCAGGAACCAGACGTCCTTTGACTTTTGAACAACGTCGCTGTGGCAGATGTCGCACTTGCCGCCCTGCGAGTCCTCGTTGGAGAGCACGCATTTGCAGCTCGGGCAGTAGTTGACGAACGCCTTGTCGCGGAAAACGAGTCCGTGCTCGAACATCTTGAGGAATATCCACTGGGTCCACTTGTAGTAGTCGGTGTCGGTCGTGTCGATAACGCGGCTCCAGTCGAATGCGAAGCCGACGCGCTTGAGCTGGCCGGTGAAATTGTGGATGTTCTGATCGGTGACTATGCGCGGATGGGTGCCGGTCTTTATCGCGTAGTTCTCGGCGGGCAGTCCGAATGCGTCGAAGCCTATCGGGAACAGGACGTTGTAGCCCTGCATCCTGCGCTTGCGGCAGATGACCTCCATGCCGGAATAAGCCTTGATGTGGCCGACATGCATGCCTGCGCCGCTCGGATAGGGAAACTCTATGAGTCCGTAGAACTTGGGCAGAGAGAAATCGTCGATAGCCCTGAAGGTGCCCTCTTTCTCCCAGCGGTCCTGCCACTTCTTTTCAATGGTTTTGAAATCGTAGTTTGCCATGATTTATGTCATTCCTTTCGGATGTTCTCTCTCAGTCGGTCAGCAGGTCGCTTATGTCAAGCTGCTGCGCGTCGTTCCAAAGGCGCTCGAGGTTGTAGTATTCGCGCTGATCCTTCTGGAACAGGTGGACGAGCACGCTGCCGAAGTCGAGCAGAATCCAGCCGGTCGCGCGTCCCTCAATGTGCTCGGGTGCTGCGCCGAGCTTGCCCATCTCGTATTCGAGATCGTCTGCGAGGCTCTTGACATGGGTGTTTGAAGTACCGGTCGCGATGACAAAATAGTCGGAGACTATAGTCAGCTCCTCGGTCTTTATCGCCGTGATGTCCAGCGCCTTTTTCTTGTCGAGTATTTTAACTATTTCGTTTGTCAGTTCTCTGGGGGTCATTTCTCTGAACTCCTCTCGGTTATAAGTTCATTGTAGCAGTCGACGCTCGACGGGTCGATTATCATTCCGTCGGCGAGGAGCTTTGATATGCAGTATCTTTGGGTGTAGAGCATCGCGGATTCTATCGACTGTTCCGAAAGCTCTCGGACTTTGTCGACATCCGGATATTTTCTGTCCTCGCTTATGAAATCCGCGAGATAGACTATCTTTTCGAGCTGCGTCATGTTGGCTTTGCCCGTAGTGTGCCAGCGAACCGCGCCGATGATATCCTCGTCGGTGATATGAAGCTCCAGCTTCAAAAATGCCGCTCCGGCTATCGCGTGCCAGAGCTTGCGGTTCAGGCGCTCGGACGGAGATAACATTATATCAGCTTTTTTTATCATTTGCAACTGCTCCTCGGGCGCTGCGTTCTTCATCACATCGTGCAGAAGTCCCGCAAAATAAGCCTTTTCGGGGTCTGCGCCGTATAGCTCAGCAAGGTGCCGGGCGCTCTTTGCGACGCCTAGCGAGTGAATGTATCTGTAGTCGTCGAGCTTAGTTTTCAGCAGCTCGTCATATTCTTTGTATTTCTCGGGTACGTTCAAGTGTAAAGCCCTTTCTTTTCGATATAGTCGCGCACGCCGTCGGCGAGAAGTCCCTGCGTGCTCTCTTTTTCGGAGATCCTGCGGCGAATGATGGTCGAGCTTACTTCAAAGACCGGAATCTCGATGAATTTTATCTTTTCTAATTCTTCCTGCGTGAACTTGCCCTCGAGCTCGGGGACGAAGCCGTGCTTGCGCGAGGCGGCGCAGAGGGTGCACATCATGAGTATGTCGTGATAGCGGTACCACTCGTCGAATGTCGCGAGCATATCCGAGCCGACTATCAAAAACAGCTCGGCGTCCGGGTATTCACGCCTTATCTCGCAGAGCGTGTCGTAGGTGTAGCTCTTGCCGACGCGGCGAAGCTCCGTGTCCGAGACGGAAAACCGACGGTCGCCCTCAAAGCTCAGGCGGCACATCTCGAATCTGTCCCTGCTGCGAGCAAGGTTCAAGACGTGCTTGTGCGGCGGAACCGACGCCGGAATAATGAGAACGCGGTCGAGCTGCAGCTTGTCCGCGATAGCGGTAACAAGCCTTATGTGTCCCATGTGCGGCGGATTGAAGGTGCCGCCGAAAATGCCAAGTCGCATATATCTTTCTCCTTGAAACTGTCAGTATTCAGTGTCGTCCGAGAGCGACGCGCTGCCGCTTATCGGGATAACATCGCCGAGATAAGTCGGCTCGGGCTTGAAAATGCACATAAAGAAGTCCTTGCACCGGGCGAGGCTCTCGCGCACAAAATTATATACGGGCTTGCCGTAGACGCGCTTGTCCGCCGCAACGCCGTATGCGTCTATCCCCAGACGGCGCGCGTTATAGACCGAGCGGTAGAGGTGATATTTCTGCGTGACGACTATTGCGCTCTTGACTTCAAAAACATCGTGGGCGCGGTACATCGACTCATATGTCGAAAAGCCCGCATGGTCGAGGAACACATCGTCGGGGTCAACGCCTCTGCCGACGGCGTATTGTTTCATATGGTTGACCTCGTCGTATGAATCCCTGCCGTGGTCGCCGCTCGCGAGTATCTTTTTGCCCGCGCCGGACTGATATAAATCAACGCCTGTGCTCATTCTGTCCTCGAGCATATGACTCAGCGTGCCATTGGAGTTGACCTTTGCGCCGAGCACCAATACGCAGTCCGCCCCGCGTCCCGCCGCCTCGTCCGCGCTGATTATATACTTGCTCGCGCTGAGCATCACAACGGCGTTTATCGCGCACGGAGTCAGCACCGCGAGCGCAAGAAGCACGCAGAGGACGGAAATTATTATTTTTTTCTTGGAACGCGGTTTTTTCATGACGTTTCTCCTGATTTGAGTTGTGGCGTGGGTGGTAATTCGGTAATATTACAAAATAGCACAATTTCGTAGGGGCAAATGATATCCGCCCCTACAACCAATTGATAGTGTTTTGCAATGTTACCTTTGCCTCAAGCACATCAATTTTCACCCCAACAGCGGTGCTTCGCCGCCGTCGATTCTTTTGGCTATGCGCGAAAACGCTTTTGCCGCCGCGCTCGATGCCGGGAGCGGTTCGCCGCGCACCGCGCAGTGCGACACCGCCGCGTCCTCGGGTACGATGCCGATTAGCTGAACGCACACCGCGTCAATGACATCGTCGATGTTGAGCAGCTTCTTCTTGCAGACCGCCTTTTCGTCAAAGCGGTTGATGACGAGCCTTATGTCCGAAAGCCCGAGTTTGCGCATCGCGCCTGCTGTTATGTTGACGCTTCGCACGCATACCGCGTCGGCGGTGGAGACGACAATGCCCCTGTCCGCTGCGGCGCAGGCGAGCTCGAATCCGTCGGAGAGTCCCGCCGGAGCATCAAAAAATATATAGTCGTAGTTTTTACTAAGCTTGTCCGCAAGCTTTTTCATGCTCTCTTTGGTGAACGAGTCGGACATGCGCATCGGCGCAGTCATCAGCATCGGACCGCCCGCGGCGAGTGCCGCTTGGTTCGGCTCACATCCGCCGTCGATAACATTGCCCCAGTCGAAGAGCACGTCTTTCTGGGTGCCGAAAATCAGATCGAGGCTGCGAAGCCCGATGTCCATGTCGAGCATGAGCACGCGCTTGCCGGCGCCGCTCAGCGCGCGGGCAAGTCCCGCCGTCAGCGATGATTTGCCGACGCCGCCCTTGCCGGAGGCGATAACTATTTTTTCAGCCATTTGATCACCCCAGAAGAGTATTCTCGCTCTGCGGCGCGGCTGCCGTCTGCGAGCTGTTGAAGTAGTATTCGTATATCGGCTTTGCGATCTGCGCGAGGGAGGACGAGCCGTAGACGCCCTCGCAGATGAACGCCATGGATATCTCGGCGTTTTTGCTCGGCGCGAAGGTGATATAAAGACCGTTGTTGATAACCTGGCTGACGCCGTTTATCTTTCTGTTCTCTTCGGAAGTACCGGTCTTTGCGGCGGTCTGGACATCGAGCCCCTTGAGAGCCGACTGTATAATACGGTTGTTGTTGACAACGTACTCCATGCCCTCGGTGACGCAGTCGATGGCATATTTCGATATGCCCGTCTCGAGCGCGACTTTCGGGGTCTTTTCAACGAGCGTCTCGGAATAGTCGGCGCTCTTGACCGATTTGATGAGATGCTGTTCGTACCTCGTGCCGCCGTTTGCTATCGTGGCGACGTAGTTTGCAAGCTGGATGGGCGTGAAGCGCGTACCGCCTTCGCCGATGGACGAAAGAATCAAATAGCCGGGCAGCCATGTCTGACCGATGCTTTCGCGGTACTCGGGACTGTCCTCAATGCCCTCCGCCTCGGTCAGCTCGACGCCGGTCTTGACGCCGAGCCCGAGCATGGAGCGGTATTCGTTGAGCCTGCTGACTCCGAGCTCCTCGCCGCAGGTGTAGAAATATATGTTGCACGAATCCTGAAGCGCGGTTCTGAGCGTCAGGTTTCGGTCTTTGTGGTTGATGTTGCAGTAGAATGTGTGGTCGAGGTATTTGAACTCCCTCGTGCAGCGGATGACCCTGTCGCGGTTCGTGATCCCCTCTTCAATAGCAGCTATGGCGACAGAGGGCTTTGATGTAGAACCGATGGCGTAGGTGCTGCGCAGCGCCCTGTTCCAGAGCGGCGTGCGCTCGTCTTTGCTCAGCTCCGAGTATTTCTCGCTGTAGGTGTTCAGATCATAGGTCGGATAGCTGAGCATGGTCAGTATTTCGCCCGTGTTCGGGTCGTTGACAACGAGCGCGCCCGCGGCGGGAACTCCGTATTTGTTCTTCGATGATTTGGCGTAGTTCTCTGTCCACTTCGCGAATGTGTCCTGCGCGAGCTTCTGCATGTCGGCGTCAATGGTGAGCACGACCGTCGCGCCCTGAACGGGCTCTTTCGTAACCGTCTCGGAGACGTTGCCGTCCGGGTCTACGGTGACGACCTTTTCGCCGTCCGTGCCACGCAGATACTCTTCCATCGAGTATTCGATTCCGCTCTTGCCGACCATGTCGTTCATACCGTAGCCCTTGTCCTTGAGCTCGGCGTATTCCTCGGCGTTTATCTTGCCGACGGTGCCTATAATATGCGCGGCGAGAGTGCCGTCAACAATGTGTCTGTAGGGCACGACCTCAACGTCAACGCCCTTGAAGGTCGCGCTGTTCTCTTTGACTTTTGCGACGAGCACATCGCTGACATCCTCGGCGAAAGTATAAGAGTTGCTGACTCCGAAGCCGTTCAGGAGCATCTGATAGCGAACCGCCGCGATTTTCAGGCCGTCCCGGAGCGAATAGCTGGGGTCGATCTCAAACATCTCGACCATCGCGTCGTAGCAGTTCTGCGCCGTGGCGTAGGAGTTGAGGTTCAAGTAGTCCTTGCCTTTCATGACCTCGATCTCTTTTTCGCTGTCGGCTTTATAGACGAGTCCGCCCGAAGCGTCAATGACTATCGGCAGGTCGTTCTCCCACTCGGTGTTGTTCGCTTCAAAAAGTCTGATGAGTGAGATTATTATAGAATTCCTCTCGGCGTTCTCTTTCTTCGAGGGAAAATATGAATAGTTGAAAACTATGGAGTAGCCCTGGCGGTTCTCGACTATGGGTTTGCCGTTGCGGTCGACTATTTCGCCGCGCGCCGCATGAATGGTGACGGTAGTCTGCTTCGCGGTGTTGACGGCGCTCGCATATTTCTCGCCGTCAACGAGCTGAACTTTGACGAGCACGCCGACAAAGACAAGTATGAACGCGAGCAGTATGCAAGGCAGGGCAATGCGCCTTATCGCAAGTCTCTTTGAATCCATCGGGCTTTCTCCTTTCTCTTATCTTTTTACTTCGCTGGGCAGCCGTCTGCTGATGCCTCTTGTTATCAAAAACCAGAGCGGCGTGAATATCACCGTGTAGAGCACGCTCGGCAGGCAGAAAGTGAGCAGCAGCCTGCCGCCGTGGACTCCCGCCGCGGCGACGAACACTATCCAGTAGACGAATGTATGCACAAGCAGCGCCAGCGCGGAGAAAATCAGCGCGGTGACGATGTTGTTTCTTATCATGTTGTTGACGAGCATTCCGCACACGAGACTGACTACAGTCAGCAAAATGGCGTTTATGCCCTGGGTGCCGCCGGTCACGTCAAGCACTACGCCAGCGAGCAGTCCGAGGAGCATGCCCGCAGTCTCGCGCTCAAACATCGCGATGCAGACCACCATGACCGTCACTGCGAGCTGATGCGCGCCGAACGGCTCGGGCAGAAGTCCCGGCGTGTTCTGGATAACGGCGCAGAAAATCAGCAGCACTGCGAAGATCACGCGGCGGATTATAAGTCTTTTCTTTTCGGCTGTGAGACCCATAGACAAGTCCCTTTCGATAAATTTGTTACTCTGTGACGCTCGAACCCTGACCCTCGAACTCGGTGATTATAAAAACATCTGTTATCGAAGCTATGTCCGCGCCGGGCTTGATTATCGCGGTCGCGGAGATGTCCGTGTCGGAGTCCTCGACCTTTGTGACCGTGCCTATAATGAGATCGCGCGGATAGATGCCGCCGACTCCCGATGTGCAGACGATTCCGCCGGGGGAGACCGCCGTTGAGCTCGAAAGACCGGGCATGGTGCAGAGTCCGTTCTTGGCGTATGCCGCAGTCGTTGTGACAAAGCCGAGGTCGCGCGTGCGGATCTCATATGCGCTGGTGTTGACGCTCGGGTTGAGTATAGTTTTTATCGTGCACTGCGTGAGGGTCACGGATGTGACGACGCCGACGAGATATTTGCCGTAGATAACGGGGTCGTTGACGGCGATTCCGTCATTGCTGCCGCGGTTCAAAACAAAAGCGGAGAGCGGGTTTGCCGCGTCTCTGCCGACCACCGACGCCTCGCAGAATTTGTAGTCCTTGTGGCTCTCTTTGAGCTCGAGGAATTCTTTGTAGAGCGCGTTCTGGCTCTTCATCTGCTCGTAGTCAACGAGCTGGCTTTGAAGATCCTCGATTTCTTTGTTCAGCTCATCTACCTGCTTCGAGAGCGTGGCGGAGGACTTGAAGTTTATCGAGAAAGCCGAAAACTTCTGCGCCAAAAACGACGACGCGCGCTGAAGCGGCGAAAACACCGTGCTTATCACGGAATTTGCGGGCGAAGAGCCCGAATGCATCGCCGCTGCCGCCGCAACGCCGATAATCAGCACGACGAGCACGCCGACAAATATTTTTAATGTTCTGGATTTGTAAAACTTCAATTGAGTCTCTCCTTTGCTTGGAAGAAGTAAGTCTATACAACGCAAAAAATCCCGCGGGTTTGCAAAAAGTATGCAGAAAGGCAGAAAAACCGTTGTGCCGCATAGTTTTTGTAAGCCTGCGAGAACGCGGGCCGTCTGCGGAAAGCAGAGCGACCCGCGAAAAGGCGTTTATTTATCGAGCGGATGCTCGAGGCAGATGCCTGTTCCGTCAACGACGCAGTCGAGCGGACTCTCCGCGACGAGAACGGGGATGCGGGTCTCAGCGGCAATGAGCTTGTCGAGACCTCTGAGCAGAGCGCCGCCGCCGGTGAGCATGATGCCGTGGTCGATAATGTCCGCAGCGAGCTCGGGGGGAGTCTTCTCAAGGGTAGCCTTGATGACATCGAGGATCTGATTGACGGAGTCGGACAGAGCCTCTCTGATCTCCTCCGCGGAGATCTCGATGTTCTTCGGCAGACCGTCCATGAGGTTGCGGCCCTTGATGTTCATCGCGCCTTCGCCCTCATAGGGATAGGCGGAGCCGATCTTTATCTTGATATCCTCAGCGGTTCTCTCGCCGATGAGCAGATTGTATTTCTTCTTGATGTAGTTGATGATGGACTCATCAAAATTGTCGCCCGCGACTCTTGCGGAGTTCGAGGTAACAACGTCACCCAGGGAGATAACGGCAACTTCGCTCGTGCCGCCGCCGATGTCGACGACCATGCTTCCGGTGGGCTCGGAGACGGGGAGACCCGCACCGATAGCGGCAGCCATGGGCTCCTCAATGAGGCTGACGTATTTTGCGCCTGCACTTCTCGCGGCGTCGTTGACAGCGTTTCTCTCAACGCCGGTAACGCCCGAGGGGATGCAGATCATAACGCGGACTCTCGCGAGCGGGGAGTTCTTCGTGACCTTCTTTATGAAAGCCTTGAGCATATCCGCGGTGATGTCGAAGTCGGCGATAACGCCGTCCTTGAGGGGACGGACTGCGGTTATGGAGCCGGGAGTTCTGCCGATCATCTCCTTGGCTTCTGTGCCGACGGCAACGACTCTGGGCGGATTGTACTTCTGATCGACCGCAACGACGGAGGGCTCTCTTATAACGATGCCCTTGCCTTTTACGAACACGAGGGTGTTCGCGGTACCCAAATCGATACCGATATCAAGTGAAAATAACATACTGTTCTCCTTTCAACAGTCAGAATACTTTTTATCGTCTGTTATCTGAACGAAATAGAATTGACAATTGATTCAAAATCTCCGGTGTTTGCGCCGGCTTTTGAAGTTTTGTAGGTGCAGGCATAGGTCACGCCGTTCTTCTCGAACAGGGCGGAGACTATGAACGCCTCTTTGCCGTTCGCGGAGACCTTGATCTCCGTAAACTTTGCGTCCTGACCGCAGAGGGTCTTCGTTTCGCTGTTGACCTCGGGGTTGAAGCCCTGCTCCTTGAGCGAAGAGATGACCTCGCCGATATCGGCGGACTTGTCATCGACGCTCTTTTCGGTGTCATAAATTATGTCGATGGTCTCGTCGCCTTTTGTGAGGGTTATCGCGGTGCCGACCGCCGACATATCGTAGCCGGAGGGCTGGGTGAATGTGAAATATCTGCAGTAGGCGTTCTTGCCGGAGACGAGAAGATAATCGAGCGCGATGGCGTTTGTTGCCTGCTCGCCGTTTTCATCCTTCTTTGCATTGCCCTTTTCGTCTGTGTCGACAACAACGATGTTGCCTGCCTCGTCATAAACGGGCTTGCCGTTTTCGTCGGTCACGAGCACGCGGTCGTTACCGCTGCTGTCCTTGACTTTGAGTCCCTTTGCTTTTGAGCAGCCGGTGAAAAGACAGACTGCCGCGAGCATACAGATGAGCAGAGCCGAGATGATTTTCTTCATTCTTTAAGACCTCCCCTTCGTCCTTATCGTCCGAAAATTATTGCCTGTTTCAGTATAACACAGGGTATTGCACTTTTTCAAGTGCGGAATCGAAGATATGATTGACACAAAAAGGCGGTTTGAACCGTTTATCAGCCGTTGAGAGCCGCAAAATTCTCCTTGTTGCTTTTGTAGAGGTTCTTAAAGACTGCGAAGTTCTTGTCATATATGGGCTTGAGCGAGGGGTTCGGGATGAACGTCTTCTTCGCCGGGACGAGCTTCTTCGCCTCTTCGATGCTGCCTATCATGCCCAGACCGACTGCGGAGATGACCGCCGCGCCGACTGCGCCGACGTTCTGCGGGCTTGCAACGACCTCGACCGTTCTGCCTGTGCAGTCCGCGAGTATCTGGCAGGTGACGTCGGAGAGAGCACCGCCGCCGACAAAGCGGAGAACATCGGAGGTCTTGGTCTTTTTGTCCTCGGTCTCAAGGAACCAGCGCAGGTGCATGCAGGTGCCCTCAACAACGGCGCGGATGAGCTCGGTCTTGCCGGTCTCAAGGCTGATGTTGAAGAACATTCCGCGGGCGTTCGGATCCTCGAACGGGCAGCGGTTGCCGTGCAGCCACGGGGTGAAGATAACTCCGCCGCAGCCTGCGGGGGTCTTGTTTATAACATGCGACATGTAGTCGTAAAGGGTCGTGAATATGGACTCCTTCGAGGAGGCGACATCGGTCTTCTCGAGGAAGATGTCGATCTCATCGAGGGCAAGGTGATCCTTGACCCACTCGAGGCATTTACCGGCGGTCTCAAGCTCCGCGAAGTAGTTGAGTCTGCCGTTTTGCGCGCCGATTATCGCGGCGATCATCGCGCTCGTGTCGACTATATTCTTGTCAACAACGGTGGATACCCAGCCGGAGGTGCCGCAGTAGATGTGCGTGTCGCCCATGCCGACTGCGCCCGCGCCGACGCCGATGAGCGAAGCGTCTCCGCCGCCGCCGAATACGGGCGTGCCCTCGCACAGTCCGAGATCGTCCGCAGCCTTTTCGGTAAGACCGCCGACGAGAGCGGTGGAGTCGATTATCTCAGCCATATGCTCGGGCTTGACGTTGAACATCTTGAGCATCTCGGGGCTCCAGCCCTCCTTGCCCTTGCGGACGTCGTAGAGCAGAGTGCCGAAAGCCGAGTCGCGCGTCATGACGAACTTGTCGGTCATGCGGCAGATTATGTATTCTTTGACGTCGAGCCACTTATAGGTTCTCGCGAAGTTCTCGGGCTCGTTCTCCTCGACCCATTTATATTTGTATACGGGATCCTTGACGCTCGCGGACACGGCACCGGTTATTTGCAGAGACTTGAGAAGCTTCGGAATATAAGCTCCCGCAATCTGCGGACCGTAAGCCATGAGTTCTTTTATCTGCTTCTTTGCGCGCTGATCCATGTAGCTCATCGCCTTGCGCACGGGCTGGCCGTCCTTGTCGACGAGCACGAGACCCTGCATCTGGGAGCAGAAGGATATACCGGCTATCTCCGAAGTGCTCACACTCGTTGAATTCATGAGTCTCTTCGTGGTGTTGCATATCGCGCTCCACCACTCGTCGGGATCCTGCTCTGCGCCGCCGTCCGGATAAACGGTCAGCGAATAGCCTTCCATCTCCGCAGCGATCAGCTTTATTTCATCTTCAACTTCAAACAGACAGGTTTTGACGCCCGTCGTGCCGATGTCGTATGATAAGACGTATGTTCTGTCGCTCATTACAAATTTTTCTCCCTTCGCGGCTTTTCATAAACAAAGCCCCAATCTATCCATTCAATTATATAGCAAAAAATTGATGATTACAATGTAATAGCAAAAAAATTTTAAAAAACCGCGAAGCGGCACACGCCGCAGAAAATATTTATCCGCGCCCCCAAAGAAAAGAAAAACTTTCCGAAGCCGGCAAAAAACCGTCGGCAAAAGCGTCGCGGGCAGACCGAAAACCGCCGCCGCGCAGACTGCATCCGCCGGGCAGCGGAGAAAAATAAAAAAATTTTGAAATAACAGTTGATTTTTGCGGCGCGTTGTGCTAATATACTATGGCAATCAGATGCGCTGCTAGCTCAGTTGGATAGAGTGTTTGGCTACGAACCAAAAGGTCAGGGGTTCGAATCCCTTGCAGCGCGCCAAGAACAGAAGCAATACCGTAGGTATTGCTTCTGTTCTTTTTTTATTTTCAAGGGATTCGAACCCTGAGAGGGTGAGCGGCGTTAAGAAAACAGTCCGGTGGACTGTTTTTAGCCGCGAAGTGTGAGGCGGGTACTGCTGCGCAGCAGCGGTCGCCGAGCACGCAAGGCGGCGTAGCCGACTGTATCCCTTGCAGCGCGCCAAGTTAAAAGCCTTGATAACTCTGAGCTTTTGGAGTTTGAAGGGCTTTTTTCTTTTTAGTTTTCGGTAGCATTTCTAACACTTTTTCTAACATTTATCCTGCAAACAGCTTTAAGTACCCATTTTTATATAACCTGTTGACATTTGTTTTTGAGTTTGCTATTATATACATACTGAAAGTATGTAAGGAGCGAATATGAGCAGAAATAAATATCCGGAGGAAACGGTAAATCTTATCCTCGATGTGTCCCAGCGTTTATTTATAGAAAAGGGATACGACAACACAACGATTCAGGATATCATCGATGAACTGGGCGGACTCACAAAGGGCGCGATATATCACCATTTCAGTTCAAAGCAGGATATCCTTGATGCGGTCATAGAACGGCTTTTTGCAAAAAATACGCTGTCTGCGAGTTGGCGTAAAATTCAATCCGATACCGATATTACGGGCGGAGAGAAGCTCAAGCGTATGCTTGCTGCGGCTCTGACGGATGAGCAGGAACAGCAGTTCAGAAATTTGGGAGTGCATTTGCAGAATATGCCGCAGATGCTCAGCGACCTTGTTCTGCGCTCCGTAAACGATATAGCACCTAATGCCTTTGAACCGGTTATCGAAGAGGGCGTGAGGGACGGATCTCTGTCGGTCATGTTCCCGAAGCAGGCTGCCGAGGCGGTTTCGCTTATCGCGAATATTTGGATAAACCCGCTTGTTTTTCCTGTTGACAACGAAGAGCTGAAAGCAAAGTTTGAGTTTATTTGCGGTATAACAAAATCTATCGGGCTTGACATTTCAGACATCTATCCGCTGCTCGACAAAATGAACAGCGATATCAATCTTTAAATATTCGGGAGGGTTTTACCCCTCCCATATATATTAATATTAAACATACCAAAAGTATGTAAGGAGGTAAACCATGTCAACAACTTACACGAAAAGAGAAAAGTTCCGGTATCTTCTGGGTCTTTCCGGTCAGAACATCATATACGGAACAGTCACATCCGTGCTCGCATATTATCTTCAGTTCACGATTCTGATTCCTGCCGTATGGGTCGGTCTGATATTAAGTGTTGCGAGAATATTTGACGCCGTCAAAGACCCGTTTATCGGAGCGATGATAAGCAGAGGAAAACATAAACTAAAGGACTATCTTATCGCAGTGCCGATTCCCACAGCAATACTGACGATTCTCTGTTTCAGTAACGGAATTTATTCCGCGGAAAACAGTATGCCTAAAAATATTTTAATAGTGTTATCTGCGTTTGTGTTTTACATAATATGGGAAGTTGTGTTTACAATCGGCGATATTCCGATAACCGGGTATCCGTCAGTGCTCACAAGTGATGAGGGCGACAGAACAAAGTTGCTTTCGCTACGTCCGATAGGTGGAATGGCGAGCGGTATAAGCACGCTTGCCGTTCAGCCGATTGCTTTTGCGTTGTCGGCAGTTTTCGGCGGAAGTGCAGTGGATGAGCGAAATGCTTTTCTTATAACGGTTGCCGCGTTTTCAATCATCGGCGGGGCGCTTTTTCAGTTTACCGCAATCGGTTCGGTGGAAAGGGTTTCTGCCGAGCGCAGCGAAAATTCGGGTCAGCTCAGATATTTTATTACAAATCCGTTGCTCAGAAAAATCAGTATATCGGGATTTTTGGGCAGTCTGAAAGCCATGACCGGCGTTATCCTCACTCCGCTGGTAACCTATTATTTTGCAAGCAAAAATCCGCAGATGTCGCTGATTTATACGGCACTTTTCGGAGTGGGAAGTATTGTGGGACTGGTAATCTCGGCGGCGGCAGTTCCGAGCTTATCTAAAAAATACGGAACAAAAAGGCTCTTTGCCGCCGTCAATCTGATAAACATTTTTCCGAATCTTTTGCTATTTGCGCTGTATGTTAAATATCCTCAAAATATGACGGACATTCCGCAAACGGTTGCAATGTTCGTACTTACACTTATAATCGGAAGCTGTGTAAGCATTTCTTCGACCGTTCAGACGCTGATAATCTCACAAGCCGTTGACCTTGAAGAAAAAATATCAGGTAACAGACCGGACGCGCTGTTTTTCTCCGCGCATACATTCATTGTCAAGATAGGTACCGGCTTGTCGTCGCTGGCGGCAAGCATAGGCTATGCCGCTGTCAATTTTTCTTCCGCTCAAACAGCAGCGCTCAACAAATTTATTGCAAGCGGCGGAATACCGAGGCTTGACGGCAGATATTCAAATCTGATGACACTCCTGTTTATGCTGTACACTCTGCCTGTCGCACTGAGCTCGCTTCTGTCTGCAATTCCGTTTATTCGAGGGGAGCGGGACTGAAAAAATAAAAAGCTTTGCGAAGCCATAAAAAATTCCGCCCGGTTTCCCGGACGGAACTTTTTATTTTTATCTTATTTATACAGCGGGCCGTAGGCGGCGCAGGCTCTGTAGTCTGCACTCTCGAGATCCTTCGTGCCGAACGCAGACCATGCGTGCGGACGGTAGATGTCCTCGTCGGCGACGTTGTGCATCGCAACGGGGATTCTGAGCATGCTCGCGAGCGTGATGAGGTCCTTGCCGATGTGACCGTAGCTGATAGCGCCGTGGTTTGCGCCCCAGTTCGCCATGACGGAGTAGACATCCTTGAACGCGCCCTTGCCGGTGAGTCTCGGAGCAAACCAGGTGGTCGGCCAGGTCGGGTCGGTGCGCATGTCGAGCTTGTTGTGGATCTCATCGGGCAGGGTGGCGGTGTAGCCCTCGGCTATCTGAAGCACCGGGCCGAGACCCTTGATGATGTTGACTCTTATCATTGTCATGGGCATGACAGCCTGAGTCTTGAAGTGCGAGGAGTATCCGCCGCCTCTGAAATATCCGAGGTCTGCGGGGCACCAGTCGGTAGCCTTGAGCATAGCGTCGATATCCTCGTCGGTGACGTTCCACCACTCCTTCATGACCGCGTTGCCGTCCTTGTCCTTGCAGACGCCGGTGGCGTCAAGCGCGGCGGCGCCGGAGTTGATGAGGTGGATGAAGCCGTCCTTTGCAACGCCCTCGGGGCGCATGCCGCAGACTCTTTCAACAGCGTCGGGGCTCCAGTATGTACGAACATCGGCGAACAGGCTCGCTCTGCCGGTGACGAGCTTGCCCAGGAGCATCGACAGACCGTTGAGACCGTCGTTCTCGGTGGCGAAAGTGAGCGGCTCTTTCTTGCCGTTCCAGTCGAAGGTGGTGTTGAGCATAGCCTCGGTGAAGTCGCCGTTGGGCATGAAATCGGTCCACTGGCGCTGACCCTGGAAGCCGCCGAGAATGGCGTTGCGGCCGAGAGCCTCTTCGTGCCAGCCGTCCTTCGGGCCGGAGTGCTCAGCCTCTGCGCCGACGGGGCGGACATCGTTGAGCTTATCGTTGCCGAGCATGATGTCGCGGCAGATAAGGGTCATCTTGACGACGAACTCCCACTCCTTCTCCTTCTGCTCGGGGGTGTGTCTGATATTTTCGGGGTTCTTGTCGAAGCCCTCGGGGCAGTTTTCTTTGACCCACTTGAGCGCGCGCTCATATTCCTCGTGGTCATAGATGCCGAGCTCGACGCGGCGGGTAACTTCGACCATGTCGACCCACTCGGCGCGGATGCCGAGATACTCCTGCCAGAAATCGGCGTCGCAGAACGAGCCTGCGATACCCATTGCGACAGCGCCTATGCCGACATAAGACTTGCCTCTGAGCTGACCGACAGCCGCGGCGCAGCGTGCGAAGCGGAGAATCTTCTCGGCAACGTCATCGGGGATGGAGTTGTCGGTGACATCCTGAACATCCTTGCCGTAAATCGAGAATGCGGGCAGACCTCTCTGTGCATGAGCCGCCAGAACCGCCGCGAGATAGACCGCGCCGGGGCGCTCGGTGCCGTTGAAGCCCCAGACTGCCTTGACGGTCAGGGGATCGAGATCCATCGTCTCGCTGCCGTAGCACCAGCAGGGGGTGACGGAGAGCGTGGCGCAGACGTTCTGAGTCGAGAAGAAGTCGGCGCACTTTGCCGCTTCTGCTGCTCCGCCTATCGTGCAGGGGGAGATGATGCACTCAAAGGGAGTGCCGTCCGAATAGAACACATTTTCTTCGATGAGCTTCTTGGCAGCGAGCGCCATGTTCATCGTCTTTTCCTCAAGACTCTCTCTGACTCCGCCCCAGCGGCCGTCAATGATGGGTCTGATTCCAAGCTTTGCTTTTGCCATTTTTCAGTCATCCTTTCGATGTTGTGTTGCCACTATCGGGCGCAACACTTATTTGTGAATTTTCAAAAAGCTCTCATATGCGCCCGCCCATTTGTCGGTGTCGCACGGAGCATATTCGCGTAATGCTTCGCTGCGCGAGATTATCTCCCTCGCCTTTTTGATATCCGGAATGTCGCCGGAGCTCAGAAGCTGAACGGCGATGTTGCCAAGCACGGTTGCCTCTATCGGACCCGCCTTCACGGGGACATTGCAGGCGTTCGCGGTCATCTGGCAGAGCAGGGTATCTTTCGTGCCGCCGCCGATAACGTGGATGTCCTTGTAGTCTCTACCGGTACATTCTTTTATCATCGAGAACGTGCTGCGGTATTTCATCGCAAGGCTCTCGTAGATGCAGCGCATTATCTCGCCGACTGTCTGCGGGACATACTGACCCGTTTTGCGACAGAATTCGCGTACGCGGCCGGGTATATCTCCGGGCGGCGTGAACTCGGGAGAGTCGGGGTCGATGAAGCACTTGAACGGCTCCGCCGAGAGCGCCATGCGCTCGAGATCGGCGTAGCTGTATTCCTCGCCCTCGCGCTTCCACTGCCTGCGGCTCTCCTGAATGAGCCACAGTCCGATTATATTCTTGAGCAGCCCGGTCATGCCGCCGTAGCCGCCCTCGTTGGTGATGTTTATCGAGAGCGATGTGTTGTTGACAATAGGCTCGGGTATTTCCGTGCCGAAGAGCGACCATGTGCCGCTGCTCAAAAACGCGAAGCTGTCGAGCTGAGAGGGGACGGCGGTTATCGCCGACTGCGTGTCGTGTCCGCATACGCTGACAACTTTAACGGGGTCGAGCCCCAGCTCTTCGCATATCTCCGCGCTGAGCATTCCGTTTTCGGTACCCGACGGCACAATGGGCGTGAGGATTCCCGACGGGATGCCGAGGCGGTCGAGAATGTCGTATGCCCAGTCTTTTGTCTTTATGTCAACCATCTGCGAGGTGGTCGCTATTGAATATTCTGTCTGCTTTCTGCCCGTGAGCATATAGGCGAATAAATCGGGCATGAACAGCAGTTTATCCGCCCTGTCGAGAATGTGCGGGCGGTATTTTTTGAGCGCGCAGAGCTGGAAGAGCGTGTTGAGCTCCATGAATTGAATACCCGTGCGGGAATAGAGCTCCTCGCGTGGAACTGTTTTAAACACTTCTTCAATCATTCCCGCCGTGCGTGCGTCGCGGTAGTGGATAGGATTTTCGAGCAGGCAGCCGAACTCATCGAGCAGCCCGAAGTCAACGCCCCAGGTGTCGATACCGATGCTGTCGAATCCGCCGGCGAGCTTCGCCTTTGTCAGTCCCTGCTTTATCTCAAAAAACAGGCGCAGAACATCCCAGTAGAGCGTGCCGTTCACGCTCACGGGGTCGTTCGAGAAGCGGTGGACTTCTTCGAGGCGGATATTCTCCCCGTCAAAATGCCCGATTATCGCGCGTCCGCTCGACGCGCCGAAGTCGAACGCCAAAACTCTCTTTTCCATTGATGCAGAGTCCTCCGAGTTATTTTACAACGCCCTTTTTGAGGATGATGTTTGCGTATACGGCGGTCTCGCCCGTCGCGATGACGGCGTATGCCTTTCTCGCTCTGTCATAGAAAGCGAAGCGCTCCATGAGCTCGAAGTTCTTGTCGCCCTCGTTCGCTTTAACTATCTCTTCGTATTTGTCCCAAACTGCCGGGCGATCTCCGTCGCCGTTGTTGTCCATGAGTGCAACAGGAGCGTCAACATAGGTGTCGAGGGGCATGAGCTTCAGAACCGCGTCGAGAACCTCGGGCACTCCGTGACCGTCGAGGCGCACAAGGCGCTGAGCTATACTCGCCGCGGGGAAGTTGCCGTCGCCGATAACTATTTCGTCGCTGTGTCCCATCTCCATGAGGATCTTGAGAAGCTCGGGGGAGATGATAGGTGAAATATTTTTAAGCATTTTTATATCCGTCCTTTCGGAAAAATCAGTCAATTGAATACATGCTGTAGAGCTCGCTGTATACTCCGCCCTTTGCCATGAGCTCGCGGTGGCTGCCCTGCTCGGCGATGCCGTCTTCTGTCAGCACGACTATCTCCGCCGCGTTTCTGATTGTCGTGAGCCTGTGGGCAATAGTTATGACCGTGCGCCCCTTTGCAAGCTCTTCGAGCGACTGCTGAACAAGGCGTTCGCTCTCGTTGTCGAGCGCGCTCGTCGCCTCGTCGAGAATGACTATCGGCGGGTTCTTCAAAAACAGGCGCGCGATTGAAATTCGCTGTTTCTGCCCGCCGGAGAGCTTGACTCCGCGCTCGCCGACATATGTGTCGTAGCCCTCTGGCAGCTCTTCTATAAATTCGTGTGCCCCGGCTCGCTTCGCCGCGGCTATTATATCTTCTTTTTCAGCTCCCGGGCATCCGTAGGCTATGTTATCCCTGACCGTGCCGGAGAACATATAGACATCCTGCTGAACCGTGCCTATATTCGAGCGCAGCGAAGCTAAAGTTATGTCGCGGATATCTTTTCCGTCGAGCAGTATGCTGCCCGAATCCACATCGTAGAAGCGGGGGATAAGATTGCAAAGCGTAGTCTTGCCGCCGCCGGACGGACCGACGAGGGCGACATTCTCGCCAGGAGCTATATGCAGGGAGAAATCGGAGAGAATCTTCTTGTCCGTGCCCTTGTATGAAAATGTAACGTTTTTGAATTCGATATCGCCCTTGACGTCGCTTATGGGCTTTGCGTCGGGACTGTCTTTTATGTCGCTTACTTCGTCCATTATTTCAGTGAAGCGCTCGATGCCCGTCATGCCGCGGTTGAACTGCTCGCTGAATTCGACCATTGTGCGTATCGCCGCGAGCAGGGTGCTGACCATGAGCAGGCTCGCCGAGAAGTCGCCGACGGTAGTCTTGCCTTTCATCATGAACACTGCGCCCACGCCGACTATTGCTATATACATCAGTCCGTCGCAGAGCCTTACAGTGCAGTGGAAGCTCGCCATGTATCTGTAGCCGTTTTTCTTCGATTTGAAGAAGCGGCGCGAGCCCTCGTTGAACTTTTCGCGCTCAATGTCCTCGTTGGCAAAGCTCTTGACAACTCTTATGCCGAGCAGTGAATCCTCCGTCCGCGCGTTTATCTCACCTATCTCGCGTCTCTGCTGTTTGAACGCGGCGCGCATCTTGCGGCGGCTGTGCGAAGTCAGAAGCATCATAAGAGGCATGAGCGAAAAGACTATTATCGCAAGCCATATGTTCATCGACGCGAACATGATGAATCCCGCGACTATTTTTATCACGGTCATCAGGACGTTCTCGGGACCGTGGTGGGCGAGCTCGGTTATGTCAAACAGGTCGTTGGTTATTCTCGACATGAGCTGGCCTATCTTCGTGTCGTCGTAGAAAGAGTAGGACATATCCTGAAGATGCGAGAACAGGTCGTTTCGCATGTCCGTTTCAATTCTCGCGCCCATTATGTGACCGCCCGACGCCGTGTAGTAGCTCGCGGCGGTGTCGATTATTCGCAGTAGAATGTAGAAGCCGACTATTTTTATTATCAGCTCCGCCGTCAGGTCGTGAATATCGTGCGCCGCGCGGTCGGTTATCTGTCGCACTATCAGCGGCAGGGCGATCTCGCATACGGTGGTCAGCGCGGAGCAGAACATATCGAGGGCGAACAATCCCGAATATTTTTTATAGTAAGGCAGGAACCTTTTGAGCATCCTTCGGTTGCGGCTGGAGTAGTCCCCGGACAAACAAACACCCCTAATCAAGCAGTTATATATCAAAATTATACAACATTTATTTCCCTTTGAAAAGGGTCGGCGGAGAGAAAAAATATTTTCTTGCCTGTGACAGTTTTTGTCCTTGAAAAAAGACGAGTATTTTTGTATACTATTGGTATATAAATACATTTTTTGGAAAGGGAGGTCTCTTTATGCGTATTCTCATATGCGACGATGAGCCTGCAATTGTCAGGCAGATATCAGAAATAATCGCAGACGCTTATCCCGACATTGAGCTCATCGGCGTACACAGTTCAGCGGAACTGTCCGAAAAGCTTGCGCCAGAGGATGCAAACAGAAATTTTGACCTCGCCTTTCTTGATATTGCCGTCAGGGATGAGAGCGGCGTGGATATCGCCGAGTTTGTCGGCGCGCTGTGCCCGGGAGTCAAGATCGTCTTTGTCTCCGGGAACCAGGATCTTGTCTCCAAGGCATTTGTGGCGGTTGATGACTGCGGATATATCTATAAGCCCGTCGATCCCAAACTGCTTCTCGGCTATATCGAGCGCGAACGCGCCGGAGCGCACAAGAGGCAGAACCGCGAATATTTTGAATATACCCGCCGCGGCAGCAGCCGAAAAATAGGGAGCGACAGTATACTTTTCATCGTCAGCGAGCGCAATTATCTGGAGATACATACGGTTGACGGGGACAGCGTCACCGTACCGGGAAAGCTTGACGAGGCGGAGCAGCAGCTCAAATCGGGCTTTGTACGCTGCCACAAAAGCTATCTTGTCAACCTCAAGTATATTGCAAAGTATACGGCAACGCAGTTTGTTATGATGAACGGAGAGATAATTCCGATAAGCCGCTCCAAGAAAAAAGAGGCGGCAGACAGATATGTGCTTTTCAAGGGAGCTTTGGTCAAATGACATTTTTTGATATATTCTGGTATGTGTTCAATTTTCTTTCGATAGCGCTCGTGGTGGTGTTTTTGTGCATGAACCTCACCCCGCGCTTCAACCGCTATGCAGTCTTTTTCTTGACTCTCATTCCGTTTTCGGCAATAGCGCTCGCCCAGCATTATTTCTATGATGTGCCGTCGGTGTTTTTCAAGATTCCGGCTTTTGCATATTATTTCATTTCGGCAATAGCCTATTTCAAAGATAAACTCAGAACCCGAATTTTTGTCTCTATAGTTCTGATGTCGTTTACATATCTCGTCTCGGCTCTGCTGATAACCGGGTGTATCGCCTGCGGGCTCAATCCCTATGACGATATAATGACCTATATAGTCTCCCTGCCGAATACGGTGGGGCTGATAGTGCTCTTCGGCGGGTTTACATATATAAGAATGAAGAAGCACAAAAATATGATTTTGCCGAGCGGGCAGATGGCGACATTTATTTTCTTTCCTCTGAGCCAGGTTATAGTCATGGCGGCGGCGATGATGATAATTTCATATTACGGCTGGTTCAGGGACAAGAACACCGGACTGCCGTTTCTCGAGGATCCGACCCGCGCTCCGATGATAATGCTCTGCGTCGCGGCGGTTCTCTGTATAATCTCCGACGCCGTTCTGCTCTATATCATGGTGCGCTCGTCGCAGAACGAGAAGCTGCGCGAGGAGCTGAGAATAAAGGACTACCAGAATGCGCTGAATCTTGAATACTACAAGAATGTCGAAAACAGCAGCAACGAGGTCAGAAAAATACGACACGATCTCGCGAATATAATCCAGACGGCATATGAAGTTGTACATGACGGAAACGAAGTTGACCGTGAATCCGCCGAGCGTATGCTCGACCAGCTCAGAACAGAAGTTTCGGATGTAAAAATAGAGAAATTCTGTCCCAATACACTTGTCAATGCTATTGCCTCAAATAAGGCGAATGAGTGCAGAAAAAACGATGTCGCCTATGATTTCGACCTCAATGTGCCGAAGTTTATAAATATGGAAGAGGTCGATATCTGCAAAGCTTTTGTCAATATATTCGACAACGCGATAAACGCGGCGAAAGCACTCGAGGATAACAGATATATAAAGATAAAGAGCTTCGTTAACGAAAGTGATGAAATGTTATATATAAGCAGCGAGAACGCGGTCGCGCCTGACTATGAAGAGAAGAAAAAGAAGCGCACGGGTAACCACGGCTACGGGCTGAAAATACTCGAGGAGACCGCCGAAAAATATGACGGACATGCGGCGGCGAGTGAAAACGGCGGCATATTCACCTGCGTTTTCGCGGCAAAAGCATAGCCACAGGGGGCACGGCTATATAAACGCTGCCGGAGTATTTCCCCAAGCGGAGGATGTTATAGACGAGACGGGGAAGGTTATATACGACACCTTAAAAAATACTCCCGCACGTCGGTGCGGGAGCGAAGCGTAAAATATACAAATAAAGGAGCGACAGCATGGAACGCTATTCTGTTGTGTTCAGCAGCTCAACGGGCAACACCAAGCTTCTTGCCGATGCAATAGGCGAGGCTCTGCCGAAAGAAAACCGCGATTATTTCGGCGAGATAACCCCGGAGGTGCCCGAATCTGAAATGCTCTATGTCGGATTTTGGACGGACAGGGGAAACGCGGATAAAACCGCGCTCGAGTTTTTGCAAAGGCTTAAAAACAAAAAGGTTTTCCTCTTCGGGACGGCGGGCTTCGGCGGCAGCGAGGACTATTTCAAAAAAATACTCGCCAACGCAGAGAGCGCCCTTGACGGGAGCAACACCGTTGCGGGAGAGTTTATGTGCCAGGGAAAGATGCCGCAGACGGTGAGAGAGCGATATATGAGCATGAAGGCTCAGCCGAATCCCCCGGCGAACCTCGATATGCTTATCGAAAATTTTGACCGCGCCCTGTCGCATCCCGATGCAGGGGATCTGGAAAGACTGAAGAAAACGGTTTTAAAATGACGCTTTAAAAGCAGAAAGGACGACTCTATGAATAAGATCTACGAGCTTTCGTGGCTGTGGAAATCATTGGGAATTGCCCTTGCGGCGGCGGCCGTCGCCGTGGCGCTTGCCGCGCTGATATGCAGGGCTGCAAAGAAAAAGCTCGGCAAAAAAGCGGCCGTTATTATCGGCATAGCGGCATTTGCGACAGCCGCTATAATTGTCATACTGCTTTCAAACGACCCCATGCCGATTTAAAAAATCGGGTTATATTTCCTGCGTGTTCTCGTCGTTTTCGCTCTGCTCCTGCGGCAAAGCGGGACCGAATCTGTCCGCCTTAGGCAGGCTCCATCTGAAGTGGGCGGCGAGCAGGCGGACAACGAGCACTATTGCCGCGCCCGCGATGACCGCCGCGGTGCTGTTGAAGCGCCAGATGATAACGCAGGCGACCGCGCCGGCTATCGACGCGCAGGCGTAGATGTGCTTTACGAATATGTACGGTTTCTCCCCGGCGAGAACATCACGCAGCACTCCGCCGCCGACTCCGGTTATGACTCCGACGAATACTACAAGAAACGCGCCGCGTCCGGTCGAGACGCTGTAAGCGGTCTGTATACCGACGACCGTGAACACTCCGAGCCCGAGCGAGTCGAGAATCAGCAGGACGAAGTCGTGGACGTGCTGATTACTCGTGAGCAGTCTGCGGACTGCCGGCAGAAAAGTTATTATCGCCGTGACCGTCGCGACTATCGCATATACCGGGTGGCCGAATGTACCGGGCGGCGTTATGCCGAGAATAAGATCACGCGTGACTCCGCCGCCGATAGCCGTCACGACGCCCAAAATCATGACGCCGAAAATATCCATGTTTTTCTTCAGCCCCGTCATCGCGCCCGAAACGGAAAACGCAACAGTGCCGATAATTTCAAAAGCAAAAATAAGAATGTCCATAAACCCCTCCGAAAACAAAAAGAGTACACCATCAGAAAAATGGTGTACTCTGTCTTTTTACCTGAAAGATTCTCCGCTTCGCGGATTGCTTCGTCGGTGCAAATGCCTTTCCAGAGGACCGTCCCGGCTCGGTTCTTTTACCTGAGAGTTTCGCCCCTTCGGTGGCCGGAAATCCGGCGCTCTCCCAAACCCGTCAATCGGATACCCGATTATTTTATAGCGCATAGCAGCACTTGTCAATAGGAAAAATAAAGGTTATTCCTCCATCTGTTTGCCGAGGAAAGAAGCCGCGACCTGAACGAGCTTTATCTCCGTCTGCGTCGGCACGGATGCCTCGTCCGCCGTGAGCAGAACCACCGCGCCGGACACATCACCAGCGCCGATTATCGGGAACGCCGCCGCCGCGTCGCGCTCAACGCCCTCTATCGGATGAAACCGCTCGCCGCCCTCCTCGCAGATAAACGGACTGCGGTTCTCCATGATGTTTTCGAGCGCCTGCGTTATCCTGCGCTCGACCGTCTCTTTCTTCGGCACGCCCGCGCAGGAAATGACCCTGTCGCGGTCGGTTATCACGACCGGAAGCCCAGTGTTTTTGTGCAGAACCTCGGCATACTGCGCCGTCAGCGACGACAGCTCGCCGACCTGCGAATATTTTTTGAAAATAACTTCGCCGTCCGCGTCCGTGTATATTTCGAGCGGGTCGCCCTCGCGGATACGCATCGTGCGGCGAATCTCCTTGGGGATAACGACCCTGCCGAGATCGTCCCTTTATGTCAAGTAGGTGCAAAAAAATTTTACAA